>Ga0065711_1005139_pt1 | contig 39211 bp, 25 predicted proteins | sample Hoacrofraction12_FD_59098 | JGI IMG/M metagenome (GOLD analysis project Ga0065711, IMG submission 59098) | Hoatzin crop microbial communities from Cojedes, Venezuela - Epithelial fraction 12 v2 (version 2) | ecosystem: Host-associated > Birds > Digestive system > Esophagus > Crop | place...
AGCCTGTCCTCATAGGAGAGGTGCTCCAGCCCTCGGATCATTTTTGTAGCCCTCCTTTGGACCCGCTCCAACAGTTCCATGTCCTTCTTGTGCTGAGGGCTCCAGAGCTGAATGCAGTACTCCAGGTGAGATCTCACCAGAGCAGAGGGGCAGAATCACCTCTCTCGACCTGCTGGCCATGCTTCTCTTGATGCAGCCCAGGACACGGTTGGCCCTCTGGGCTGCCAGCGCACCTTGCCGGCTCATGTCCAGCCTTTTGTCTGTCAGTACCGCCAAGTCCCTCTCAGCAGGGCTGCTCTCGATTGTTTCATCCCCCAGCCTGTATTGATACTGGGGATTACCTTGACCCAGGTGTAGGACCTTGCACTTGGCCTTGTTGAACCTCATGAGGTTCACACAGGCCCACCTCTCCAGCTTGTCCAGGTCCCTCTGGATGCCATCCCGTCCTTCTTGTGTATCAACCGTACCACTCAGCTTGGTGTCATCTGCAAACTTGCTTAGGGTACACTCGATGTCGCTGTCCACATCATTGATAAATATATTGAATCATAGAACAGTTTGGGTTGGAAGGGACTTTTAAAGGTCATCTAGTCCAAAAGCCCCTGCAATAAGCAGGGACATCTCCAACTAGATCAGATTGCTCAGAGCCCCGACCAACCTGGCCTTGAATATTTCCAGGGATGGGGCATCAACCACCTCTCTGGGCAACCTGTGCCAGTGTTTCACCACACTTACTGTAAAAAATTTCTTCCTCCTATCTAGTCTAAATCTACCCTCTTTTAGTTTAAAGCAATTTGCCCTTGTCCTACCACAACAGACCCTGCTAAAAAGCTTGTCCCCATCTTTCTTATAAGCCTCCTTTAAGTACTGAGAGGCTGCAATAAGTTCTTGGAGCCTGCTTTTCTCCACGCTGAACAGCCCCAACTCTCCCAACCTTTCTTCATACGAGAGGTGCACCATCCCTCTGATCATTTTTGTGGCCCTCCTCTGGACCTGCTCCAACAGGTTCATGTCTTTCCTGTGCTGAGGGCTCCAGAGCTGGATGGAGGACTCCAGGTGAGGTCTCACCAGAGCACAGCAGAGGGGCAAAATCCCCTCCCTCGACCTGCTGGCCACGCTGCTTTTGATGCAGCCCAGGATACGGCTGGCCTTCTGGGCTGTGAGTGCACATTGCCAACTTACGTCCAGCTTTTCACCCACCAGCACCCCCAAGTCCTTCTTGGCAGGCCTGCTCTCAAGCTCTTTATCCCCCAGCCTGTTTTGATAGCAGGGGTTGCCCCAACCCATGTGTAGGACCCTGCACTTGGCCTTGTTGAACCTCATGAGGTTCTCATAGGCCCGCTTCTCAAGCTTGTCCAGATCCCTCTGGATGGCATACTGTCCCTCAGGCGTGTTGACCACACATACCAACACAGGGCAGGATTTTCCCCTAAAAAACAAATTCTCGGATCTTACATGTATGCACCAACTCCGTGAGGTGACTAATTCAGGCACGATATGGAAAAGCAGGAGCTGGAACTGCTGGTAGGACATAAAATGCTTCTGTAGCATTTGGACATTTTATGGATTTATGCCCATGTAACTGAAATTGTGGAGAGGAGCAACACAGACACCCCAAAGCAGCTGACAGCTCTTAACTGGCCATTTAATTCAAGAATTTGGATGAGGGAACAACTTCATCAGTGTTTTTCCCTCCCTAATTTTACTTCTTAACTCATTTGTCTCAAGGTCTTGGTAGTAAAGGGCTATTGAACATCACATTGCTTCAACCACATGGCTGGGTTTTTTCCTAACAGTTGAGTTTCATGAATAGCAAGCCAAATCACCTATCTGTGTTTTCCAGCATAAATACAATGAATCACAATAATACAATGCTACAGGTCTGAATTAAACTGACAACGTCAAGGACACTGCAAGACAAGATCCCCATTCCACTGTGAATTCAACTTCTACTCATATGTACTGCAGCTAAGAATGGATCTGTACCAGGATACCTGACCCAGGCGGCTAATCAAATGTAATCTATCTGACCCATCTGGTACCTGAGCCAGCCTCTGCTCTTACATAATTTATATTTCAGGGCAATATTCTAATTTGAATCCTACCCCTCATCATAATGCATGTATGAGCAAGTGCTAGTCAGAGGATCATTTAACACTGAATTCTCCCAACACATCATAATTACAGAACCACCTGTGCTAAACAGCTTCTCCTGCCCGAGCTACCACAAAAATTTTCACCAGCTCAGAAGTCAACAAAACATATCAATTATTCTTTGATGTGAAGAAATGCAATGTTAGCATATGGTGGCTGAATGATAAAGCACAGAGAAGCAGGCAGGCTGAAACACCACCAAATTATTGCCATTGAATTTTTTTTCTCTTTACCTTTTTTCTCGTGTGTATATTTGCACCTAGGCAAAGTGGAACAGATCCTGTGGATTTTGTACATGTGATCTGCCCTACAAGTCAGCAACATGTAAAGATTAACAGTTTGCTTAATTAGAGTTTGCAAGTCTAGCTTTTGAAAATTAAAAATCATAGAAACATTCAGGTTGGAAAGGAGCTGGCAAGGTCAATTAGTCTTGATTACTGCTTAAACATGTGTCAACACTGAATTTAGACCAAACAACTAAGAATTCAGCCTTAAGCAGGAATTTAGACTTGAATATCTCTTCTCTTGGAGAATCCCACAACCTCTCTGGGCAACCTGCTCCAAAGACTAATTATTTTCCTAGTGTAAGAAAAAGAGAATTCTTGCATCTAGTCAAAATCTTCCTTATACCACTTTATGACTGTTAACTCTCATGAGTTCTTTACAATGAGGGTGGTGAAACACTGGAACGGGCTACCCAGAGAGGTAGTGGAGGCCCCATCCCTGGAAACATTGAAGACCAGGTTGGACAGGGCTCTGAGCAACCTGATCTAGTTAGTGGTGCCCCTGCTCGCTGCGGGGGGGTCGGACTAGATGACCTCTAGGGGTCCCTTCCGACCCAAAACTTTCTATGATTTCTATGATTTCTATGATCCTGTTGTACATGTCCATAAAGAGCTTGGCTGCATCTTTTCTGCAACCTTATTGTAGATATTAGAGGGCCACTGTCACGTTCCCTTACAGCCATCCCTTCTTCAGGGTGAACAAGCCCCAGTCCCTCAGCCTTTCCTCACAGGCCAAGTGGTTCAGCCTCTGACCATCTTATAGGCCCTCTACTGAATTTGATCATGTTTATCAAAGTCTGTCTTGTATGAAGGGGGCAAAACTGGTCTAACAATTGCTAATTAAAGGGGAATAATCACTTCTCTTGATCTACTGGCTATGTTCCTGGTTATACAACACATTTATGTTGCTAGTCCTCATTACAGCCAGGACATACTGATGACTGGTGTAGCCTGCTGTCCAACAAAACCCCCAGCTCCCTTCCAGAGCTTCTGTGTAGCAGTCTCCAGCCTATACTGATGCAGGAGCATAATTTCTTCCCACATTCAGGGCTTTACGTTTGTTCTTGCTGAAATTATTTAGGTCCCATTGTTCCTGTTCTTAGTCTCTCCAGGTTCCTAGGCATGCTAAATTGATGAGTGTCTCCTCCTCCAGATCACTGGTAAAGATATGAAACAATACCAGTACGGATCGCAGAGGAACTACACTTTCCAAGTAGGGTGGTAACCATGGGCCATTACCTTTTGAGCTGGATGATCCAACCAGTCACTCTAGTAGTTCACTCATTTAAACTGTGATGTCCCAACCTGGATACAAGGGACGTTGTTTTGAAACTCTTGCTAAGACCACTGTAGATCACACTTACTACAGCCCCTGCCACTTACAGATCTACTTCTTTCATCATAGAGGGTAACCAGGTTGGTAAAGCATGATTTACCTTTGTAAATTCCTGTTGGTTATTCTCAATCATATTCTTCTCCATCATGTGCCCAAAAATTGCTTCCAAGATCACTCAATTATTTTCCCAGGGACTGAAGCAAGGATGACCAGCCTATGGTTCCTGACATGCTTGAAGATGGATATGACCTTTGTGTCACTCCAGTCACTGGGGATCTTCTGCAATCTCCATGACCTCTCAAAGATGATGGAGAAAATACCAGTTCATCAAAAGTTGTCTCAGTACCTCTGGATGCCTCCCATCTGGTCCTGTGAACTGGTATGGGTCAAGATTTCCCAGAAGAACCCTGACCTGAACCTCTCCCGCTGCTGGTAGTTTCTGTCCTCTCTCAATCCTGTGTGTCTAGTCAGAGGCATGGGAGACTTTATCAGTGAAGAATGGAGCAAGAAGTTGCAGCCTTATCTGCATCTGCTGGTACTGTTTAGCAGCACCCATTTAGCAGAAAGTCCACATTATCCCTGTTTACCGTTTACTGCTAATACAGATGTAGAAGCTCTTCTGTTGACTTTGATATTCCTTGCCAGGTCCAACTCTAGTTTCACTTTCCAGTTTCAATTCTAGCTGAGGTTTGGTTTTCCTAACACCTTCCCTGCTTGTCTAGGCAAGGCTTCTACATTCCTCCTCAGTATCCTTTCCTTTCTTTTGTATCTGTGCCCCTTCTGTATGTATGCTTTTTGCACTGGAGTTCAGTCATGAGTTTCACTTGTCCTTCGTTAACCAAGATGTTCTCCTGATAGCATTTTCCTGAGTATCAGGATGAGTGCTGTTGTACTTTGAGCAGGCTGTCCTTAGAGATCTGGCAGCTTTCCTGAGCTCCTTTGCCTTTCAACACTGGCTCCCATGGGACCCCACCTACCAGTTCCCCCAGAAAAGTCTTCCTTCAACCAGCCTGCCACCTCTTCCATAGAAAAGCTCCTAGCAGAGTGATTTGAACTGCTCCTTCATGTAAATGGCACTCCTCCCACTGCCTTCTTCCACGCTTGCCTTTCCTAAAAAGCCTGTACCATATACTGTAGCTGCACTCCAGTCATACAAGCCATTCCACTGGATCAGTTGTCCCAAAGATGTCATGGTCCTGCCACCGCATGTCAAGCTCCAGCTCCTCCTGTTCATTTCCCAGGCTGTGTGCTTTTGTGCACAGGCACCTGAGCTTGGCCCTCAGGGTGGGATTTAGCCTTTCTGGTGATTCCCTTTCTCCTATCAACCTATTTTGTATACTAACCACCCCAACCTCTGGTTCCTCACAACTACAAGGTCATTTCCCCATATCCTAGTGCACATAGTTTAAACCTTCCTCATTAGATTGGTAAAGCTTCTTGAAATTGGTTTTGCTTGCAATGGTTATACACGATGCAGTTGCCTTCTACTTCTTTCTTGAAGTGCATATAGCAGCATATCAAAGATCAGTTATGAATGCTCAACGTTCTGATAACAAAGGAAGAGTTTTTTTCTACATTGACACAAAGCTCTTCCAAAACCACCTCTGACAACAAACCCTCCTTGCTTCCCTGTGAAACCTTACAACGAGCAAAGATGACATGGCTAGAGGGAAGGATGACTCTGCACCTATGCAGGCTTCAGGCTGATGCAATGACTCCTTGGTGCCACAGAGCAGCCTAAGAACAGGTCTGACGTGCTTCATAATTAGAATACTTCAGGATCAAAAAGTATAAACATGACTTAAAATCCCCAAGCTGTGCCAACACCTTCTGCAACTGAACATCTCTTCCTATAAGCTAAGTATCCAGCTGTCAGTGCCAAGAGTTCACAAATACAGACTTAAAGTGTAAGCAGCTAAAACTTCACTGAAATGAAACATTCACATATTGAAATTAAGTATGTTTATCAGCAATAGAATCAGCACAAATGAGAAGGCAATGGGGGCAAGCTAAATGAATGCCAGTTTGCCCCTATCAAGGCATAAGAAAAATGGACTGTTGGATCTGGTGAGCAGCTGAAGCTTCAGTTTAAGGTAATGGCTCTGGTTATAGAGCAGTAGTCCTGCTGTTTTGGCTGGCTCCTTTATATTATAGAAACAACAGCTTAATCCTAATTGGCATACATATCTTTTCTCCTCTGATAAATAAAAGGAGCACTGGAATGCTGTATGCAATTCATGTGAGCTTGTGTCTGGGATATATTGCTGGCATGCAGTGTGTGGGGCTATGCCAGATGGTATGGTTGGCATCTGCAAAGTTGCTCAGTGGGCATCTCACTACTACTTTTCAGGAAGCAATGCTCCATTTCTTTCTAATACTGAACACTAGGAGAGAAATGGCAGCTAGAGCCTATTGAGCTGTATTTTTACCAGTACAATCTGTAACATGCCACTCCTTGGCAACGACCTGCTGTAGTTTCAGCACCTAAATACATCAAGAAGAGCCAATCCTTTAGGAATGCCTAGGATATTTTTGAAAGTGGGAATTCAGATGACTAAGGGCGTTTACCGATAGACTGCAGCAAACGTAATTGCAGAAAATTGCCAGATACCTTCTCTCACTATCTGCTTTGCCCCTCTGCTGAGTATGGGGAATGGAATGCATACGTGCTTCTCAGCTGCTTAAATGCAAAATCTCAGAGTTTAGATTACAGGTGCCTTGGTCAGCAGTTTAAAGTAAAGCCCTCAGATTCCTTACTGACATGACTGAGATGTGGGTGTGTGTCTCAACCTGCCTGCTCTCCAGTGGGAGCAGCAATCTCCAGCAGTGGGGAAACAGTGGAAAATGATAACATCTCACACAGCAGCTGTACTGCAAAGGAAATGCGTGCCAAAGACTTCAGTGCCAAAGACCTCAGTGCTTAAAGATACATATAATAAGACAATTTACAGAACTATCCACGTAAATTAAGGCATTTCAATTTCACGGAAATCTACATATATTTATGAAAAATCTCAATGATCATTTCTCTAAATCTTTAGTTACTTAAGTACTTTCAAAAAACTAGTCATACATCAAGTATGACAATGACTAAGGCTCAGATGAACTGACTTGGACCCTTTGAAAATGTTTTCCCCAATGGAAATGCAGGAAAATGTTCCAGTTTATGGATGGAACGCTATTAGAGGATGAGAAGTAGAAAATACGGGGAAAAACTACATTCAAAGAATTTTTTTTGACCTTTCAAAGAAAATGAAGTATAAAGTTTGGGTCTTAGTCAGAACTAAGATTGAATGTATGGATTAGGGGCAAGAAGCAGAGAATTCTGTGCAAATCTATTTAAAATTAAATTGCTAGTTGATTCTTCCCTTAAAAGTCCATAAGCACTATGAGGTGCAGTGACTATAATTAACAGAAAGTAATTTGTAGATGTCTAATCACACTTCTTTTTTAGAAACATGCAAAACTAATCTCACAAAACTAAATGCAAAATAACAATTGAAAAATGTGTCCTTTAGCCTTTAGATGAATTTAAATAAAAATGTGTATTGGATCTGCACATTAATAAAGCCTGTTAAGCTCAGTAGAATATTTCATATTCATCTGTGCTTCATCAAGCAGGTTCACGACCTCTACAGAACTGCAGCAGCTCCCTCTGTTCTGAAAACTGCATGGGGGAAGATGGTAAATATTATTTTGTGATTAGAAAATGTTACTGGAATTGTCACAGAGAAATATTTAATGTGGAGAGTGTGGTTCAGGAATTAAAACATACACAGCAGGAGAAAAAGCAGCATGGGGCAAATTTTACTCTGATGACAGGCAAGTAAAATTGAAGGAACATCTATGACATTGGAAATATAGTGATATAGTTACATAGTCATCACAGAGCTCATGAGGATATTTAAGCACCTGCCTAACTTAAACCATGTGAGGACTCTCATTGTTCTAAATGAGATAACATGGATATTTTAAATTAAGCAGATGATTAAATATCGTGCTGAATTGGTATTGGAGAAAAATGTAGTTGAGTGATTTTTTTCATGTCAAATAAGCATATATCTAAATAACCAAATGTGTTAAATATACACATCAGTGACGTTTGATGAGAAGCCCAAGAATGACTACGTACAGAACATTATTCTAAGGTAATGCATAAAAAATGTGATGCAATACTTACTAAAATCTCAATGCATCAGCTATATTTGCAGTTCCTTCTCCTGATATCCCTGCAGTGTGCATGAATATGCTTACATATCCATGTGCACTTTACTAGTGATCAGTCTGCCTTGCTCTTTCCACAGATTATATACCAACCAATCTTTTTAGACGCAAAAGCCAAGTGGGTTGGTTAAAATATAAAAACAGAAGCATGGTATTGTGTATCTCCTTAAAAAACCCAAATGTGACAAAGAAGGATAAGAATGTCAAACAGCTCCTTAACAAAACCAAATTCCATAGGACTGCTTCTAAACCTCTTCTCCTTCCATTCAAATTACACCCATGTAGAAGACTCAGAAGACTCCTAGCTCTACTGCAGTCATTGCAAATGTTGCTTCTGACTTTCTCCTTTACTGATTTCAGCAAGGCCAAGTCTTAACCTTTCTTTTTCAGAGTTTTCAGTTTGAGTGTTTCAATCCAGCTCGGTTATCTTAGAAATCTGTTGATATAATCATTCATTCTTCAGTATAATTTTTTCCTATTGATTAGTGTATTGTTGCCATATATTTGTATCACATGTGCCACCATTACCAAACAGAGACAAAGATAGTAATGATGCCTGTGTCAGCACACATCCACAATTGCTTATGCTCAAATCCTTCATATCTAAAAAATTCAAATCACCGTAAAGATTCCCTGCAGCTAAATATTGCTTTCATATAATTGCCAGGAAAGGGCTTCCTAAATTATAGGACAGAATAAATTATAGGAGAATCATGTCCCCTACAATCTAAGGGGGGGAATTAACACAGACTGTAAAGACTCCCCAAAATTACCAATCTGAATTTAAATTCCACATTTAAATGGAGCTAAGCTAACTTCAATGAAAAGGTTTTCTGCTCTTGAGAATGTCTGTTCTGGGGACGATTAATATATGCTTTATAGACTGTTAATAGGTATTTAAAGCAAGCATTTTATTTATTAATAACTAAAAAAATGCAATGACCACTATAGTTTTCATTCAGAACAAAACTTAAACAGGAAAACAATATGAATCTCAACAGACTGTTTGAGTTATCTTTCACTTCTTTAATCGGAGAGATTACTCAACAAAACCAACGTTCACTCAACAACATTCACGAAATCTGCTGTGGATTACCAATATCATCAGTTCAACATGTTTCAAATTTATTGCTTTCATTCAGGTTAAATAACAAAAGAGTCCATTTGTACCACCACATGTATATACATGAATTCAGCTTTCATCATTCTCTGCAAGTTTAATCCCGTGATTTATGTTTTTTAACACAGTTTTGGGCAAATCTGTTGAAGAAATTTAGCCAGACTGATAGAAGAGTTAGACTGGATTACTGTGATGTGAGCCATGTTTAAAATCAGTCTGTTCTGTTTGGAGAAAAGGAAAAGTCAAGCATTTTACACTGTAACCCTGCTTGAAGTTCTAATCATTTTAATGGCTTTAGCAAAGGAGAGCAGAGTAAGGTTGGGAGAGTTCAAAGACAATGATCTTTATCATTAGAAATATGTTAGAACAGCAAAGAAGCAAAGCTGCTTTTTTCTGCTTTTTCTTTAGTCACAGCAGGAAATAACACTGCTTAGATTAGAGTTTTCTGAGGTTTAAACAGTCATGGCAGTGATTACATGTTAATTTTTTTAAAGTCATCTCCCTTTTGAAATTCCATCTACCAATGTTTAAACCCCCCCCCACAGAAAATTAAATGTAAAATGCTTCTCTTATGTTTCATGTCACAGCTAAATTTTTTCATTTAAATTTCACTGAACTGAATTGAATGGGTGCACAGCATAGCTGAGGGTTTTGCTAAAGCGATACAAAGTTTTTTGCCTTTAGGTCACTGGTTCAAATCCAGGCAAGGCTAGAAACAGCTGAAAGCTTTTAACCACCTGATGGCTATGTGATATTTTAACATGAAATGATTTGTCAATCAAAATCCAACTTCAGGAAATAAGTGTTCCCACCATAAAAACAAGCATCACACAATTAGAATTATTTGCAGTCTTCTGAAAGGTCTGATATTAATTACTCTGCACTTTTAGCAGTGATTTTTTTAGATTAAATGACCGATGTTGATGTATGTAAAGAATCAAATATGGAGAAGTTTACATTGCTGATACATTTGTGAACACAGCATTCATAGGTAAAAGAGGCTTAAATGATTTTCCTTCCTTAATCCTCCTGCCTCCTCTCTCATTATCATCAGCTGGTGTAGCGTGTGCTCCTACAGTAATTGACACAGATATAGAGGTACAACACACTTCAGTCATGACGGGGAGGCATACAAAAGTTGTATATCTGCCAGATAAAGACAAAAAAGATTCTAATCTCCATGTTAATTTGCTCTTAAAAAAATAAATAAAGCTTCTGAAAGTTCTGAAGGAATGTCAGTAACCTGAACATCCTCCTATAATGCACGTAGTAGTCTTTTTTACATGTAAAATGTAAACAATTCCTTACTTCCAGAAACAATTGATCATGTCTGAACAAAAATTTCTTAAGTCAGTGATAGACAGGGATCTCTAACTCCTCCTACAATCAAAACACAGAAATGCATATCAAACCAAATAATGCCAATAATTTAAAATTTTTGCCTAACTGGAATTTTTATTATCTCACCAACTCCTTATATTTTGATATTATGAAGCTGCAAGAAGCTTGGACACTAAAAGAAGAGTATGCTGTAGGAGCCAAGTCCAAGCTTAAGGATCATATTTAAATATAGTCCACATCCTAGCTCTGAAACAAAACCTGACTACTTTTTATAGTGCTGATTGTAAGTTTAAGGAGACTGAAAAATTTCAGTACTTAAGCAGTCAAATGACCTTTTTATTTTCAGATGCTTAAGTATGGGTTTGGGTGTTTACCTTAAACCTAAGTTTAAACATTTTGAATAAAATTTAAATAATGTCACTGGCTGTCAATATCAGTTGGACTTGAGTAGTTTTGGACATTGAAGGAGGATCTGAAAATCAATCATTTAGCTGTCCTTTCTCTTCCCTTTTCTTCACTCTGTGTGAACTCAGACAAGACATCCTCTTTTCAGTGGCACCATTCACCTTGTAAAAAGCAGTGGTTTTATAAATCCTAAAAGTAAAAAGTTTATGTTTAAAAGTTTAGAGACATGCTTAGTGATGCCACTTCTGGGAAAGACAGAGAAGCAAAACTTAACTTTGTTTCTTATCAGACTGGAGCAAATTAGAGTAATTAACATTTGGAATAATCCTATTATTTTTAGAACTGTACTGGTACTTATAAAGAATCAAAACACTATTTCTGCTTCAATATTCTTTACTACTTATACACTAGTAAAAATAATTTCATGGGCACAGTCACAGTTCACATTAATGTACATGTAAGAAAAGGTGTAAGTGGCCCTTAAAAAGGCGCAGAAACACTTTGCAAGGTTTTAAAACAATCTTGAATTGTATGATGTGGTGATTTAGTCTTGAGGTATTAAATCCTGCAAAATTATGTAAGAAGACTCACAGTGAATTTCCAGAAGATGCCTGAATATGAAACATCCAACCACCCTCCCCACCCCCCCCCAAAATAATGCAAGGTTGGACCCTCAAACTTCAAAAATTTCTTTGCTTTCATTTTTCAGCAAGGATGTTGAAAGAGCCAATGATGACACTAATCTCAGTTTTCATCTTGAGTTTAGATTTTAGTTGCTTTTGTGCCTTTTATGACACATTGCTATCAGCCTGACTTTTTTTTTTTATAACAGATTAGTTCGGTTAGATTTCAATAAGCATGTAGCCGTAACGAAAACCTTTTTACTGGAAGTCAGTGGAAACTGAAGCCTGCAGAAAAAGACTGGGATGTGGCTTAGCACTTGTACTTTAATTCCCAGGATGTTTATACTGCACAGCTAGCTCAAATGATTGGCATCTACATCTGAACTCACAGGTTAGCTCAGCCCAAGTTTAAGGATTCCCACAGCAAGGTCTTTCTGTGTTATACATCCTTGCTATTTCTGCATATTTCAAGGGCATAGCAAACTGTTGTTTATGATGAAATGTTCTAAAATTATTTCAAATTAAGAAAGTTCATTTCTACCATGAGTGTCCGGTCCAGAAGATTTGCTAAACAGAGGCAGACGATAAAAACTCAGAAGACTGTGACTTGTTCAGTACCATCCTCTGTAAAATACAGCTTGGTCTTTAACTTAAGACCCTTCAGCTTTACAATGAGAGATGCAAATTGCTATGAACAGGGACCTAACCACTTTGCACGATAGGAAAGGAGATGAACACAGTCGTGCTGGGGCTAAAACTATAAAGATGACTGTAGCGATGACATAATTAGAGAGAAATTGTGGAGAGTCTAAACAACAAAAATGGGTTCTGAAAATCACTCAGTTGTACCGATAAATTGGCAGAACAAATCAGTTCAAATAAGCCGCAGAGGCAAAGCACAGCTGGAACAACCAATTGATTCATTGGGTCATGATGCACTCATTAGATCAACCTCGTCCCAGCTCTCCTCAGCTCTGCTTACTGAAGCTTGGAGACCTCTCTAGAACTGTATCCCAATTCACTAAGGCCTTTTCCAGTCGTTCTTTTTTTCCTTCTGCTCAGTGGAGGAAAAGTATTTTCTTTATTAAAGGCTCTCTATGCCAGTAAGGGGGATAAATGTGTCTCCTAGACCCTAAAAGCAAGATTGAACTTCTCAGTGTAGTCATGAATAAGGCATAACATGTAATAGCAGTGTATTTTCCAAGACTGGAATTTTAAAAATAAAAAATCACAGGGTTCTGAAAGATTTGTTGCAGTTAAGTCAGAATCTGTTCAGGGACAGTCTGTAGTCTGTGTTCCATAGGATATTACACTGGTGTCTTCTAGTTCTATAATTGACATAGCGATGAAACTTTTTCATTGCTAAGAAATAAATCATTCTTCACTTTCCCCTCCCTTTGCTCCACAAAAGCTACATTCTTAGAGCTGTGAAAGTAATTTTTTTCCCTCATCTGGCTTGCTAGCTATCCTAATCAGCTATAGAAGAACAGGGCCTGTCTGGGGAAGGGAGAAGAGTGCTGCTACAAAGGCCAAGCTTGTTCTTTCATCTTTCTACCCAGTTACACACCAAGAAGAAATGGATGTGAGGAAATAGCCTGGCTCAGTGTACAGCCTTTAGTTCGGACAGCTGGAATAAGGAGGTGAGTGAGCAGCATTAGCTTTTGTTCCCTTACTTGGCTGACTAAGCAAGAGTACAAAACATACAGAATAGGTGTAAAAGGGATATGACAAGAATTTGGACATAATTTGCATTTTCCTAAGAACTGCAAAGATGGGAGCGAATGAAATTTGGAAATATGTTGATGCATTGTGGTCTCTTGCCTCCAACACTTTGGAAGCTTTACTGACAAGTTGCAAAGTCTTCACTGGAATCCAGCAAGCTGTAATAAGGAGACCTTGCTTTCCAAATGTTAACACTGAAACTCCATGCTTGAAAGACAGACTGACAACAGACAGACAGAAAAAAAGTTAACAGACTGCTTCCTGTCAGTCCTTTGGGATTTTTGAATAGCAATTTGGCATCCTTTGCCATTTTAATAAACTGAGAAGAAATGTAGGTTTGAAAATTGAGAAAGGGCTTGAAGGAAACTTATCTGCAAATCTCTGACAAATCTTTCATTACAGAAATTTGGAAACATGGCTACTAATGTTAGCTAAAGATGTCTTACTGACAAGCAGAACCATTTATTATCCATATTCTGTATGCAGCACTTACTGAATAAGGTGTGTGCTAGTGGTAAGAGTGTTTGATAGCATTAGGAACAGCTGTGAACATCAATCTGCCTGGCGGCTCCAGGAAGGATAGAGGAGTTTCTGTCTCTAATAGTTGACTCCAAAATTAGTAGCACCTGTCTTGGGCTTCTCACTTATGCTGACCCTTCAGTGGCCCACTTAATGAAAAGGGAAGGGATTAAACAGGACTCTTTCAGGAGTTAATGAAACTACCTACACTGATGCAACCACAATTGGGGTGGCATGCAAGTATGAAAAGGATAATTATATATTATCTTCAGTCTGGATGACAGGATGTTTACCAGACTTTCTGAATTTCAGTCAATGAGTGTACATGCTTTTAACATATACGCGCTTGCTCATGTACAGTTGCTTATTGTGGTGAGTATATGGACCACAAAGCTGCCGGGTGATGCAGCTCTACTTAAACCAGTGAGAGTGCTGGGTCTTTGGGAAGAAGCCCCACCTTTATGGAGAGCAAGATCTCTTTGCATTGCAGCTCCCCAAGCCCAGCGGTTCCACCAGAGGAGGGCAGGTAAGGTTGTGTGGACTGATCTATAACAGACAAACCAGCTATGTGGACAAGGAAATAGCATGTACACTAGCCACGCAGCTCTGGTCCATTACTGTGTTTGGCTGGCTTTTGCCAGCAGATGGTAGGTTTTAAATATTTGACAGAACAGCCAGGGACACCTGTCTGACGTCTTACCCTTCATTCACCCATTTAATGCAAAATTTGACCTTGTGTCCTGAATATGCCAGGAGAGACAGGCATAACCCTTTGCTTAATACAACCTTTCTCTATAACCAGGTGTTTTAATACAACTGACGCTATTTAAAACAACACAAACAAATCTCATCATTTTCTGAGAAGAAAAATGGGCCTCTGTATAGCACACATTTAGTTTCTGCAATAAAATCGGCACCTGGTATAGCAAAAAGGATATCAATGTGCACATTACATGGCTTTACAGACTTCATGTGAATAATGCAAAAAGTATTAAATGAAAGAAGCACTGAAATTACCACTGATGATAATTTTTCAAGAGTAAGAATAATTTCTTGAGAAAGCAAGAAGCACTATTCATTACACTCTATCACATGAGCTACGCTTCATTTTTTTCCCCTGGAATTAGTTTTGAAAAATTCAAGGATCCCAGCTGTTTAATAATGACATTGTTGTACTCATGCAAATCCTTCAGACCTTATGTCAACATTTAATTTTACAATAAATATAAAAATAAGACTAGTTGCATCTGTAGTCCCCTGGGCTGTAACTGGCAAATCATCTGAAACATCTCACTCCCTCTTCCCTTCTGAACATCCTTGCTGCTTGAGAAGTAATAATAATCAAAAGGAAAATGTTAACATTCATGTCGTGTATTGAGAGAAGTTTATAGATATTGACAGTAGTGCTCACAAACTAGATTCTATAAAAACACCAAATATATTACCTTTACCCCAGTGGTAAGCTTTTGTAAATTGAAGTCAAATATGTAACTGTTGAACTCTGTAAGAATGATAAAGGCAGAATAGAAAGGACTTCAAGCACTACAGATTTAGAGAATGAACTGTTCCCACTAACCATTTACTCTTAATGAATTTTAGACAAAAAAGTTACTTATTTACGGAATGACACTTTAAAAAAGATTAATAAATTCTGAGCTGTTTGCATAAAGAATGCAGTACCTGTAAGTCCCTCTAAAAGTTTTGCCAGTGCATTGAACACAAAATAAAAAGCAGAGATAATTTGGTTTATCATAAAAACAGGTGCTTGAATCCTAAAAGACAAGTATCTTGCAGAAGAAAACAAGGCTGTAGGGACAGAAATGCAATTGAGAAGAAATTATTCCAAAAACCTGTAAAATAAGAGCTATATCAAATATATGGAATTTTAAAAACACAGTAGAGCATTTAAAAGAGAAAATTCTTCACAAAAATTATTCTTCATGCAATCCAACAGGAATTTCCCATAAGAATATATTTGCTCAAAATACGCTCAGTGTTCCTCATATGACAACACAACAGATTGTTAGACAGAGAGTTAAAAAATTTCTCCCATTCTGACCTCTGGAAGACTAAAGCAACATTGGTAGGACTGCCTACTTCAGTAGAAAAGCTAAAACTATGTATGCTGGAGTCAATGAGAAGCATATCAGCATCCCGTATGTGGCAGCATTAAAGAATAAATGCTTTAAAACACTGGGATTGCTGGTAGCCACTGACAGCCTAGATGAAACTCTAGTTTCAACACATCTATAGGAACCTTACTATTAATGTTCAAATGGGTCAGGGTTGTACTTCATGCATAAAAAGATGATCTTTACAGTTGGCTTGAAAGGTTGCGTCTTTTGAACAGCTAGAGACCAAATGGGTGAGTAGGCTATGGGAGGGACAGCAGGGATGTTTCTCTTGGCTTGGCCCACTGTAGATTCAGCATGTGTCACAAAGCGTCTTAGACTCAAAAGGCTGATGCAAAGACACGTCTGCTGTTTCAGCCTAAAGCCTGTAGAAATAGTTGTGCACCATTTAAACAGGTGCTTTGCAGGAAGAATCTGTCCCGCAGCCTCCATGTATCTCAAGCTAGCAAAGCCTTTTCTTGCACTCTCAGCTCAAAACATCAGCACTTACCTTACAAAACACCTTTCTGTTCCTTTAAAACAACCCATGATTTTTGCTCTTTAAATTCAGGGATTGCTGCAATGACTCTAGTCCATGTACATCCCCTTTCTGACTTCCTATTACTTCCCCAGACGCTCCATGTTCACTCTGCAGACTCTGCCCTGTGCTGTGCTGTGCTCCTTTTGTCTCTTTGCAACCTCATACTCTCTTCCAGGCTGTTGCCTCCACCTCAAGCAGTCAACCCCTTTCCACATTTCCCTAGTGCATCCAATGACCTCATTCCCCCTCCTTCAACTCCTCATTTTCTTCCTTCAGTTTTCTTTATCCTCCCTTTCCACCTCTCATCATTGTTTAAGAACAGCCCACTGCCACCCTTTTCTCCTTAACAGGCCAGTACTATTAAAGCAATTAGGCTAATAAAAATCAAACACAAAACATTTCCTAGAGAACCTTGCTTTTGTTTTCACACTTTTTTTTTCCACAGACATATACATATGTTTATACTGGCTTTGCTTCAGATGTGGTTTGTCCTGATTAAATGAGATTATTGTAAAATGCCAAGGACAGAGACTTTGGATTGTCTTTTATCTGTGAAATGCCAGGGATGTAAATATGTGTTATAAATTAAATAATACCAAGATGATAATGAAGACAGAAGTTGTATCTTTGTCGTATTCTCTGACTTGGAAATTCTGTGAAAGGTTTAGAGTGGGATTGTGTGTGAAAGGGTAAGTTTATCTTTCCAACTCCATGTAGCTGGTGTCCCTGAGGAAGTGCTCAATACTAAAGAAAAGCTGAATAGTTTTTCTAAAACCATAGGGATCTTCTATGAGCCATGCCATGTGCACCCCTGCTTCATAAGTCATCCTCTTTTTATACCATTCTGCACTCTGTCCTTCTTTCAACTTTCACCATATTAATTTAGTTCAAGTATTCTCTGATGAGAAACCTATACAACAGATATTTTGTGTATATAGATATATATAAAGAGAGTGAGTGCATGAGACATCATGTCTGGTTTTCAGCTGTAAGAATTCTTTAAATGAAGTGTAAACACTATAGTTTTTGGTGGGGCATTAATGATTTCCAAACAGCATCTTTAGCACTGTGCTACTGGAACACTGATTCTAGCACAATTACTTTGGTACTTGACTAAATCCTCATATAAACTTAGGCCTAGAACGATAAACCTGATCTTGTGGATACCTTTAAGATACTATCAAAACATGAGCAAACAATCCAGTAACCCAATCTACTCTGGAAAAAGTATGTGAGAGGAACCTAATACCTGTTAAAGAAACAATTGAAATCAACATTTGAGGGAAGCCTGGTAAACTTGAGTGCAATATTCCAGCCTATTCATGTGTATTTTTATTCTTTTCAGCATTTAAGACTTGGAAGAAGAGACATGGACAAGCTAATCAAAGCAGGAGTGCATTTTTTTTTTCATGCAAGCTTTATAGCGGATCTGAGACATGCAGAATTTGTTCTAGCTTTAAACATGAGCTCATTTTGCAGCTCATTTACAGCTATGCAAGAGATCACAATACCATAATTTGCCCTGGATCATGAATGCGCTGGATCACAACACAATGATGCAGCGAGACCAGCACTAATCTATTTTCTTCTGCATGCGCTCAATGTTCAGTGTCCATAGGCAGCAATCCCTGCAAGCCTGCCAAGGCTTGGAGATTAGTACACCTGTCCCAATTCCCAGCAATGCTCCCTGGCGCAGGTGCACAAAGTCTGGTTTAGAAAGTCTCTTCACACCTGCGCCTGTTAACTAATGACCCTTTTTGTTTTCTCCTTTTTTGATCTCCTGAGTGTGAGAGATGATGCTGAGACAGCAGATAGGCAGGTGTGGCATCCCCAAGGAGAGGATAGAGAGGGCATGTGCCTGTGTGTGTGCCTGCCAACAAACCATTGATTTTGTCCTTTATCTTTTTGCAGGTGACTTCTCACGGGACTAACAAAAATACTTGCATTTTTAGAAGCTTGTAATTTCACTGGAGCCTTGCATGTGTCCATGGCAGGAAGAAGAACCAAGAGCCCTTGAACCAATCCAGTTAATCCTGATCCTTGTGATTGAGAAAATGCTTAGTTAATCCTGATTCTAAGTATTTTCTCAAGTACTCGCATACGATGGGTACAGTGTGATGTCCACGGGTGTCAGCACAAGTACTCTCAGCTGAGCAGACTGTTATTTGGCCCACGGTCAAGAGCACTGTGGAAGAGTAGAGGAAGGCTACCCAAAGAGGTCTGATAGCTCTCAAATCCAGGAACCGGTCAAGCAAGCAAGCGTGTGAGGCAGACAGTATACGCAGCCTGTTTCATTTATTGCATACAAATAATCTTCTTTTGAATTTAGCTTTTATTCTGCTTATAACCCTTCTATAAACTAATCCTGATTTGTGGGTATGTTTTCAGTATTCAAGACTAATCCTGAGTACTAGAAATAAACAGTTCTCCTCCTGTATGTCATCCATAAATTCCTGAATTTAACTGTTTATTCATTGTTCTGTCTGGGAGCCATGTAAAAATCCTCTCTCTTTGGTAAAGGTGCTAAAATATTTTACATAAAATACTGATGCATGCCACATGATCAATAGTGTGTAACAATTACTTTTGTTTGCACAAATACCTATATTTTTATTAAGAAAACCCATATTACAAATAGGTACAGTGACAAAACTTGTTTACATCTAATAGCAATAAAAATTCCTCCTAATGTGGATTGACTGGATACGGGTTCTGAATTCAAATGGATGTTTGTGCTCACAAATTCATTGTTGTGTGATTAATGTATAAGATCCTATGGGCAGAATAAGTCATATTTGAAATAATCTGAATGGATTCAGTTTAAAGTCATTTGCCAATAACTTGTAATCAGCGTGTAATCTTTAACGATGATATTGCTGAACTTTGCCCATAAACCAATAAGCACTTTAATAGCTACTTATGTTTCATAAATTAAACATTATCTGGATAAATACATGTCAGTACAGAAGCATTTGTGTCTCATATCTTTTCCTTTGTTTAAATGGTCTCATCCAATATCAGCTAGGTAGTGAACTTTGAAGCAGAGTCCACTGTAATAATAGTAAAGTTTAATGATGCATAGCTTTGTGAGACTGACAAATTCCCAGCCAAAGTATTGATTCCTGGAGAATTTATGAAGCACAGGCTCTATTCTATGTCATTATGGTCCATTTTTGGCTGAAAGAATCATGTAAAATAGATTTTTAAATGAGTGGTAATAGCCAGACATAAAGAAGGTATTGATGTGTGTCATGAGGGGTGAAATAGCATGCCAGGTAAAGGCATATAACAAATTGCAAACACAGTGCTGAAACTCCTACAAATGTAAATTTGTTTTTAGTTTTAATCAAACCTTTGTTTCAGCAAGTACAAATTTTGCCACAGAACTGAAAAAAACACACTTTTAAAAAATGTAATTATTTACAGTTTGATTTCATGCTTCACTTTGGAATGTGTCTATAAAATGCATATCTCACAGACATGTTAATCGATATGAATTGTGTACTACATTACAACAAAACTACATCTGAGATTATCAGGGAAAAAATCAAATGCCCATAGTTCTGCTTACTTGAGCAATATGTGAAAATTAATAGCTTGAACCTCTGCAGAACTGGCTGTTAAAAGACAGGACACTTTTTTTTCTTTCTGTTTTTTTTTTAGGATTGTTTTAATAATACTATCTGAGGCATTTTCCAATAAGGTAAAACCAAATTATGGCACAGACAAAACTTGAAATAAGAATAAAATCTGAAAATGCAGAGGAACTGACAAAAAGATAGGGAAAGAGAACTGTTGATTGGGTTACCAGGGCTTTACAAGAAAGTAACACTGCATTTTAATTGCATTCCAGCAACCTCTTTTTGATCTGGAAAGAGGTCACCTAGGTCTAACAAAGCAAAGGACCTTCATAGTCCAGACTTAAATATATCTCCCACACACCCAGAAGCGCCCTGAAAATTAGCTAAATCCTCCTCAGAGCAGCTGCTTTTCAACAATTCAGGAGTTTATCAGCCTAATAAAAAAAAAAAGGTAGCTGGCAGGAAAACAGGCTGACGGTCTCAATAGGCTCTTCTGTGGCCTAGTGGGGCTGAAGAACTCTTCAAGGTCTTAGTCAACACTGAACAGAGGGCTCTGAACTGGCACACTCATCTACGCCACAAACAAGCTGCAAAACTCAGAGAGGTGTCATTCTTTACATAAACGGTTTTCCCAGGCAGAATGCAAGTGGATTCAAAGAAAGTAGGTTGAATCCAGGTGCAAGGTTAGAACAAAGGTACTTTCAGGCTCAGAGATGCAGGGGAAAAAAGGTTCCCACCTGTAATACAATCTAATAGTAGCAGGGTTTACTTCACTTCCAGTTCAAATCCTTCTCTGTTTTTGTATTCCATATGTTCATTATGATTTACAAAAGCAGTCCTCATCTCCCAAATGCAGCTTTTTTGTCTGAGGTCTAAATTTCCAGCTTATGTTTTTACAGAAATTTCAAGAATCAGTCTGGGCACACTGTAAGCATGTATGATAGTGATTTCACTGTCTTATTTTTTTATAGTATTTATATTATATTTGTTGTTAATTTAAAAATCAAGTTTCCACAGGCCATCACACCTTAATTCATATCTCCCTGCCTATTACCTGTCTAAGATAGACTTTTAAAGTTGCTGTAATGTAACTTTCATATGTTAATGCACAAACATATAGTACACATAAAATTATATAATTATTATATCTGAGTGCAACAAATCAACTTTACTAAAACAGAACTGTCCTTTTATCAATAACATTAACTGCTGAAAAGGGGAATATAAGGCTCTTTAATGGCATATTACATTCAGTAAATAAGCTATTCTACAATTACTAACTCACTTGATGACAGGCATCCCAAGAACCACCTTTGATCACTGACAAGGCCCCACAAAATCATATGAACTATGATAAATGCCTATAATTAACAGCATGAAGTTATTTCTGACCTACAGGAAAGGGCTGACATCATACACAGCAGAATTTTCAGGCTGTTTTCTTAGTGATCCGTGTGGTTTATTTGTGCTTTAAGTTTTCTGGACTGATTTTCTAAACTTTATGCACGCATCTACATGTACAAAAAGAAATTTATAGCATAGCATTAATTTTCATCTGTAATTACTGCAATTTGCACATGCAACTCAGCTACTTTTGCAATGTTACTGTCCAGTTTTACATCTAACTAGTTCCACGAAAAACTACGGAATAAGCAAATTAAATGCATAGTACTGAACTATTTGTATGTTCCCAGATCTTTGTTGTCAGGATAGATGTACAACACATTTTGTATTATAACTGAGAAATATTCATAGCTAGGTAAAGAAAAACTTTGTCAATGTTCCTCACATGCCCCAAATTTCACTAAGTGCGTGCTCTGGGACCTTATCCTTCCTAGGCTAAGCTAACTTGGATTTAAAAATTTAAGTGTACACAAGTAGACAGTTAGTACGTGTCAATAGTCTGTGGGTGTAAAACTCCACAAGTCAATTATTTGTGTGTGTGAACTCTCGGTAATTTTCATGCAAACCTGACTTCACTGGAGTTATCATAGATTCATATTTCTGTAAATAATATAATTTTAAATCACATTTTAATGCATCAAAAATTACATACCTGGCTAGGAAAGAAACATTAGTGATAGACTGAGAAGTACTTATGGCTAGAACAAGTAAATTTGAAGTTTGAAGAAAATACACAGCCTCTATGAAAGTCAACAGAAGGCCCAGGACAAAAAGTGTGCCTTGGAAAACTCCCCTGATTGCATATATAAGAAGTAGAACAGAAACTTCAGCAACAAAGACTGTGGGAAAAAGGGTCTAGTTTTAGGTCAAAAGAAACGTCTATTTAAAGATGCCAGTGCTGAAAACAAAAATGCTTAAATATTATTTGTCTTTGTAAAGCTGTCACTTTAAACATGGACTTCATTGTTAATGTAAGAAACATATTCTTCCCGTCCCCCCCAAGATTTCATTGCTCTGTATTTTTTATACGGACATAAATGAACTGAATAGAGCACTGAGTCACTGCACCAGAACGCCAGTCTTTCACTTTCACTTTGTGCTTAGCCAGACTGTTTTTGCTGGACTGATGTAATGGAAACTTGAAATCCTCTATCGTTCACCACGGTCTTGTCACTCAGTAGCACTAAGTGAGCAGAATGGTGTCTGAACACACTTGCTCATTGTTGTTACAGCTTGTGGTGCAAATGCAAGGCCTGAATAAAGGTTGCTTGCCTGGGAACTCCTTACTATAAAACAAATTTTGTTGAGTATGTTGGGTGACTGATTTCATACATTATATTAGGTTTACGAGAGAACAAAAATGACCTTCACAGAACAGAGCTTCTTGTAGCTGCAGCTACAAATCAAGGCCACTAAACAAAGGTATAATTCCTATAACTGCCTAACAGAGTAATACTGTGCGCCTCACAGGCAAATACAGCCCTTTTTGAAGAAAGGTTTCTTTCCATACACATTCGGAATTGCACAATACGAGTTTCGGTAGAACAATACAATGCAGTATTCTGTTTGATATATGTTTATTTCACATTACTTGAACCTACTTTTGTAGAAATAATGTAAAATAATGTTTCCCACAGGATGTACTGTTACTGCCATGAATAGATATAAGCAAACCACTTTCCAGAGAAAGAACAGGTCACAGCTTACCTAACACGATTCATCACAGAGGTTAAAGGGAATGATTGCTTTCTGCATGACCAGCTTTGCCCTGTTATTTGTCACATATACTGCTCTAAACAAACTGGAATGCAAGATCTAGATGGTGCTATAATGGGATCTTCTTTGATTATGTCACTCAGTAGTTTAAGAAACAGGCAGGCAGTACAACACAACACAGCTGATCTATCACTTTTACAATGTTTAAATTGTGTACAACCATATCAAAGGACCAGCAACCTCTGATAGGTGCTTTGAAAATGAAGACCTGCATAGGATTTTCAGAATAAGGGATAGAAAAGTCAAATAAGAGACCTCTAGCCTACTTTTTTGCTCGTAAGTGATGAAGATATGGACTATATTCTCTGCCAAAAAAAGAAGAAAAGAAAAGTCACTAAGTAACTGTAAAAGCAAAAGAGTAAATATAACAAATAATATCTTCTAATACCATAATCCTAGGGCAAACTTAGTCTCCCTACCATTTAATGTGAAACAAATTTAAAAAATTAATTTAAAGTTATTTTTTGCATATTTTCTAAAGTGTCTTGAACTGACACTCGGCAATGAGGCTGAGATATCATGCATAACTTACAAACATTCAAAGACAGGTTACTTTTTATATTTTGTTGTAAATTCTCTATATAGCTAATGTATAGGATTGTAATAATAATAATAAACTAGTTAGATAAGATATTCCAGTATGTATATATTATGTTCCAGAAAGGTACACACTCAAAGCACATATATGTACGTATATATGCATAGGTTATATAGGTACACAATAGCCTGAAATCTAGAATACTCACAGACTACTAAGAAACTTCACAATAAAAAATAATCTCTGTTCACCACCACCTCTTTAAAGTTATTTATGTGAAATAGAGCATTCTGTCTTCTCTGACAAGTGGAATACTTACACATGCAAGGTTCTCAATTCTGTTTCTTCATCTTCCGTTTATTACAATCACTAACTTCTATTTTACTTAGGAAGATATATTCCACGTATACTGTATAAAGAATATCAACTACATTCCTTCACTGATATCTGTATCTATATGTCAATACAATGGCTTTGTAATGAATGTGTTCTAGGATGTGTGTGTGTTATGGGGGGCAATTAACTTGTCAAGTGTAAGATGTACCGAGGAGAAAAATAGTGCAAATTTCACTCGATAGCCTTAAAAGCAGTACTCTGCTTGTAACATGTTACACATACCCCTGAAAATGGTCCAAAATGAACTCTTCCCTCAGCTCTGCATTTTGTGCATGATAAGGAATAACCAGTCTCATGTTATATAAATGCAGGCGACAGCCGATGTGCTACAATAATACAGATATAAACCAAAGAGATGATATAAAACCCTCTGTTAGATGTAGATTAACCTCACTAAACATTATTTTCCAAAGGTCACGGTCTCCAGCATGCTTCTGTGTTTGGCAAAGCTACATTATTGATAAAAAAGCTCCCACTCAAATATTATAGAGGCAATACTACACTGCTTGACTTGATCTTTTTTTTCTCAAAAATAATGTTATGTCAGTCTGTCTGCAAATCTAAAGCATTCATATCTGTTAAAAACAACTCAAGTATCTTTAGACCTTCACCAAAATATAAAAAAATCTTAACAGTGCACGCACTGATAAAGTTTATTAATGACTAGAACAAGCTTTTCAAATACAACACTAAGTATATCCACTCTTTGGAAAGGAAGTTACATAAATCATCCACCACTGGAAATATAAGATTTTTTGTGTAGAGCTCCACCCATCATCATGCCCTCTGTCAGATCGTTTGGCCCTGGACAAGACTGTGACCATCCTTCCCCATAACAGTGAATTTCTGGACAAAAGACAAAAACTGTATGTGTACGATCATACTGGTCAGCACAATTGGCATGAAAATCCTGGTGACCTCATCATGGTCATGTATTTTTGTAATATTATAGCATAAGATGTTAAATGAGAGCTAAAGAGAGGCTAGTGAAATACGTTTGTGGATGTTAATCAAATGTCTTCTGAAGCACAAGCAGTGGTATGGTGAAGGGCACGAGAACTCCCATTTGTAGAAATAACCAGCAAGAAATAAAGAAGCTGGGATCATGACTACTTTGAGGCAGGAGTCCGTATCTCCGCACAGCAGTAATAAATGTCTAAATCAAACCATTTAATCTGTTACAACCATGTCCTGCCACTGTGCAATGCATAGAACTGTTGAAGGTTCAGGGAATATTTTATGCAGAACATCAGAGTCAGAACAACACTTCTTAGCTGAGGTTTTAGCTGGCAAAAGTGTTTAACAAACTCTTTAGAGAGCTACTGAATATTTATTTTTAACTTTTCTACTGAGGTAGGAGGTAAAATATTAAACTGTTTCTTCACATTACAGCAGAATATTTGCTTCCTGTTCAAGATAAACTATGAATTTCAGTAAGGATAGTTCATATTTTTTCTAAAGAGGTCGTAGACACATGGATGCTGGTACCCTCTTGAAAAAGCTTATCTATTTAATGGACAGGAAAAGCCAATTAAACAACTTTCAGAGTGCCATTTTCACCAATATAAATCCCTAAGGCTCCAAGGCCTGATTCTCCGTCAATATCTTTTTCACACAAATTCCCACTGCCTTTACATACAGTAATAAATGAACAGCATAACTCTAGTTTGTGAGGAATACTTCTGCTCACCATCAAGTATATTACCTTATCTTTTGGACTATTTCTGATCTTGGCCATTTTGAATGGCAGGATATTGGCAACTTGACTTTTGCTGAAATAGGCAGCAAACACAACAGCGTCTTCTCAATGGAATTTTTTCCTTCAGTCTTGTCAGAAGCCATAACACCTCATGGTGCAAGATAGACTGAAGTCAAGTCAATCTCTCAGTTATTCACTTCTAATCAAGCAACTGTATCTCAGTTCCCAGACTATGGCTGCCTGAGAAGCCAGGATAGTGCTCCTGCAGTTCCTGTTCCTTCATGAGCAAAGAAAAATCGGTCCCTTATCTCCACCTAGGACACTGAATATAAGCAGGATCGGCACATATCAGAGAGGAGGGCTTTAATTACTACAGCAGTAATCTACCAGTTTAAATGCTGTATTTTTTATACCTTCTTGTTCCTCATTCCTTGGAATTTTAAACTTTTCTGAGGTGGTTAAGAGGCTTCTTTTTAATTCTGTGCTTTGTACATGACTACAGTTGAGAATCATGATCTTACTTTGGCTAGGTAAGAGTGCTGCTGCCTCAGTTCAAGCCCAATGTAGGTAGTCTGATAATTCACAAACTGTAAGTAGCAGGGAACTCTCAGAATTTATTTCCAGAGGTCAATGCATCCAGGCAAAATGGGCTTAGGAATCTCATCAAGGAAATATTCATAGTTACTGTTGGTTATCAGTGCTACTGCACATTAAATTGTTGTCAAGGCATTCAGAGTTTCTATGTGGGTGACTTCTAATTGCTATTGCATCAGAATGAATAAACAGTTCTTGGGCAAGGAACCGTGATACTATACAAACAGACATTGCTGAATACTGCTTGAAGCATTCTGCATTGCACACCTGTATCTGTAGAATAATTATAATTATTTTATATTAAACACTATCAATAACCCTTCTCTTTGAATCCACAGGCAATAAATAGAGTATTTGAAATGACTGAGGTTTCATTACTTGCTCCTCCACCAATACATCTACAAGTCTGATATACTGTCTTCAGCAAAAAACCCTGATGGCAGTAGTTGATCAAGTTCATTGTTTTAATAAATGAATTTGAGCTTCGATTTGATGTTTTGCATGTGTGACCTGTACTTATATTGGCATTAAAGAAAAAAGAAGTTCTGGGAGCCCGGCCATCTGATGACTTTGTTTTACTTTTTAGCATTTATTTTAAAATTAAGGTTTTCTCTTAACCATGTGAACTGGAATAATACGAACTAGAAATCAAAAGAATGTCAAATGCATTACACTTCCAGTTGAAAATTTTTGTTAATATCATGGTGGAATGTAAAAGATTGATTTAGCAACATTTTATGAAAAGCAGAAATGAAAGCAATGAGTTAGGAAATACTGCTGTGAAACAGCAAATAAATTCTCATGAAGCTGTCTTACCCATTTTTTTTTTTTCCTCTAGTTGCCCTGGCCAGCTTCCTGATGAGAGAAGTCGCTTTAAAGGAAATGCAAAATTCAGTCTTCCTAATGAGTATTTTCACAACCAAACTCTCTTTCCAGTTGTGGTGGTATCTCAAAACTCCTCTGCATATGGATATAAAGCTGGGAAAAACCACATTTAGTCTCAAATTTAAATTAACGTATTAAAAGAATTTTAAAAGTAAAAACTGAACTTGATAATTTAGAATTTTAGAACCTGATTTTAACCTTCTTCTGGAAAGGTTTTAATGCAAGGATGGATGGGAAGATCCAGAGAAGAAGTTTTAAATAATTGATGGGTGTGGGATAGGGTGATATTATCCAAGAGGAAGGCTTCACAGTCTAGTTTGGGAATGAGTCAGTCCAACCAAAGCCAAACAGACTACACAAACTCCACCTGAGTGACTAAGACTTTGTAAATTCTGCTAGTGTTAAGTTTTCCATTGTAATTACATCTCCTCTTCAAATAAACAATATGATGCTCATCTAAAATAAATTAACCTGTTATTTCATCTAATGCATTTGAAATGGGAGTACTCACTCTCCTTGAGGAAACAATTGTTGTTGCTTTGCTTGAGCAGACTGTATTTCTTCAGTGATGGGAGAGAGGAAATGTCCTGCCTGCAACATCCTGGTGTAGTCTCTACTGCTAAAGTCAAAGAAATTCAAACCTAAAGGACAACTCCCTTTTTTTTTTTGCACCTATAAACAATAAAATGTACTGCTGGCTACAATGTTATTACTCCATTCTTCACTGAGCAACACTACTTAATACCTCCTGACAATTACAAAAACAAGTAAGTCAGGATCATCCTGAACTGGATTGTGCTAACATACAACTGAGGATAAACTTGGTCTCGATGAGTCTTTCTTTACTCAACAGTTTGCATTGCTTTCATTCAGATTTTCCCATTTCTTAATCTCACCTGGGATTATTCTGACTCCTGTAGACTGAGCTGGAGAGAGCCACCAAAGTGAAAATTAGGTTTTTTTGGTGTACAGAATGCTATTTGTGTGTTTCATATTGGTACTCATTCATATACCCCCTTTCGCTAAGACTGTTGCCCTGAAGAGTCCTCTAAGGTTTCCTGTATTTCCAGCATCCCTACTGTCAACATCTGTTTCGAGGGCCGTTAAATCAGTCATTAAAATTTGCTTTTAGCTACATCTTACTGTGCAAACGCACAGTAGGAACAGTAAAAGATCTTTGCTTAAAAGGGCACAGGACATCAGAGGACTACAATTTTGCACGTGATTTCTTTGACATTGTAGCTTTGGACAGAAGTTGGGAGTTGTTGGGCCACATTTTGAAGCCACTGGTCAGACAACACTGGCAAAGACTTTGAGTTCTGTACAGACTTGGTCCAACTCTCATTTCATGTTACTAAGATTGATACACCCTGTGTAAGGAAAACACAGCTAAAACATGAATTATTTCATGGGAAGCGGTGTCTCCATGTAACTTTTCTGCTGTGCTTTTTCTGGTTTTGTTGGTGGCTGTGATTGTGTTAGGATGCATGCACCTAATCTCTAACATTCCAGAAATTGTCTCCAATCCTCCTGGTCTGCTTTAGTGACCATCTGGTTAAGCCATCGTAGGGCTCACGTGTGATGCAGTAACCTTGACATGCTACATAGTCTTAGGAAGTGGAAGGCAAAACACAAACTATCAAAACCATCAAAGCAATAGCTATCTCTATTTTACTTAATTTAGCAGATATCAAAAGTAATTAAAAAAAATCTATCCTGCAAAATGGCTTGAAACAGGCAGGAACTTTTCCTCCTCTCACAAGCCCAGAAAAGAAAAACTACCTTTGAAAGTCCTCTTTAGCTGCCTTTCATGGTTACCAGAAACTATAAATCTTGGACTGCCTAGCAAACTTTTTCATAATGTCTGATTCAACACTCTGTCATCTGGCAAATTTCCCACCAACTTCAATACACTTTTACCTAACGAAGGTCTAAGTAAAGACTGCAGAATGCCATCCATAATCTTTACAAATACACTGTGTACCCTTGAGAAGGATAATCTTTCTCTCCTCATATACCCAGTGCCAAGCTGGACCTGGCACTGACAGGATTTTTGCTATTAGCAGACAATAGAGACTAGGTTAAAAATAGTGTAGCCACGAGAAAGCAATGATTCTGATTAAGTAAATTCCATTGAACTCTTTCTAGTAAGCATTATTCAGGTCATGAATGCTAATTTGTCCTGCAGGGGGCTGTGGGTAATTACCCAGAAAAACTATTAGCTTTATTGAGTTGCTACAAAATAGTTTTACTGAATGGAATGCACTGTAAAGGGAGACAGCCTTGATATATGCCCGTAGAAATAAGTAGTCTTCTTCTGAAGATACCATAAGCTGGACCAAAATCATAGTAACTTTACTTTGGATTAGGATACATTCTAGGCTGCTTTTATGTTTCTATTAAATAAAATTAACATGCAAAATTATGCAGCACAGAAGTGCCACTATGACACCTAGAGCAAATTTAGCGTTCTGCATATTTAAAGTTGTATAGAATCAGAACTATCTTAAAAAATGGAGAAAATGTGGCACGTTGGCTGCATTCCAGCAGTCACACAGAACTGCTGACATTACTAAAATCTAGATAATTTAGTCCCATATGGGAATCCATACCACAATTATATTGTCCCTGTTCTGACACAGTCCTGATTTTGCACTTCTTTTAGCCTAGCTTTTTATAATTTTAATTCCCTCCACCAATAAAGCAATTTGCATTCACACAGCCTTCTTTGCTAAGTGAGTGAAGAAGAAATCTGTTACATGACCTTGGTCTTTTTTGCAGTTGATTACAAGGAAACAAACTCTTCAGCTAAACCGTTCTCTCATCTGTTTTTAATTGATGTAGAACGTTGCATTACAAACCGTAGGAGAGAACTAAACAAGTAGCACACCACGGCAGGTGAACAATTCACTTTCATTTCAAGAATATATATGTGAAGCAAATGCTCCTGCACAGAAAGAGATGAAGTACATGCACTGGAAGCTTTCCCATGTATACACACAATATTTGCTGCTCACTTAACTTATTAAAATTCAAGGAACTACAAAGTGCCCCCACTGAATCTCGCAGCTCTGTAAGAATTAATCATCTGACTTGTTAGACTCAGTTGTACACACAGTGTAGAATCAATCTGTGCATGTCCTGCAGCCACCTGTCTGGGCTTTTGGGGCATCTGGTCAGAACTAATGCTATGATCTTTCCTGCAGATGTCCAAAGACCCATTAGGTTACTGGTCAAGTGACACGGTACTGCCAGAAGTGTTAGAATGAGCAGATATATCTAAAGGAATGGAAAGAATCAAAAGAGGAGTATAAAGGAAGATATTTCCTACAGCTATAAATGCTGAGTCTGTACTGGAGTCAATTAAAACAATCTTCCTTTTCATTCAACTCTTAAAGTGCCAATCAGCAAGGACTACACCTGAGTGCTGTCGTGCTAGTCAATGCACAGCCAGCTAGGGTCCTCAGCCGAAGGATGTGCAAGTAGACACTGATATTTGCACTCAGGTCCTCTTCTATGAGAACTGGGATCAACTTCACTGTCATATGATAAATCTACTGCAATTAATACTCATTCATGATATGTCCCTTATCCTAAACATTTACTAGCAAAACTGAACTCCAGATAAATAGTTCTTTAAAAGCACTCCAGATAGCAGTGACACGAATCAGGTTTTATATGCCACTTATTTTGATGTTCCTAGGTACCGTGACAGGACAAAAACAGCATGTAAAGAGTATAATGAAATTAAAAATTAATCTAATTTTAAAGAACAGAAAAATTATCCTCATGATATTGCTTAATTTCTGGCAGGGCTGGACAAGGAACATCTTAACATGTAAGGCTGTGGCAGATATAAGGAATATTTTTTGAAAGTTTCAGAAAAATGAAGAAAGAAGCGGCAAAGCTTGGTTATTATTTTAATAAATGAACTGACACTCCATTCTTTGTATTTTGCTTTCTCTTGTTTTCTCTCAATTTTCACTCTCCAACTACTTTTTTTTTCTTTCACACAGGCTCCAAATATATACATTTCCCTTTACTCAACAGAAGATTAACATTCCCACAGAACCAGCACTGTTGAGATTGGCTACTATAATTTGTTTGAAGGATTGATTTCATGTTCAAAACATTGGAACAACAATGTTTGTCAGTAAAATAAAATATTGAACATAACTTTGAGTTGGACATGATATTAATTAATAATATTTCTCCAGTGCCTTACTTTCCATAAAAGGTATGGGGTTTGGATCAAAAATCAAAATGTAACTCTATACATTTTGCTGGAAAAGGCCCATTTCTGTTCTAAGTAATTGAATGCAGCTGGTTAAGGTTGCCATTCTATATTTTTATATTTAATAATAAACTTTACTATTACTTATTTTGAAAATATTGTATTTTCCTGCTTTATTTTGGCAAAGAAGAAACAAAATGTTTCATTCTCACAATAAATTGTTTTAAAAGTGTCCTGAATAAACTCACCAGCTATGAACAAAGGCAACCAAAGACTGAAGATAATGTGTTCTAATATACTAAAAAGGAAATACGTGACAGTATTTTTTCATTCTTTTTGCACCTCAACAATACCAGAATTGAACAGCAAAACTCCACCCCAAGCTGTTGTGATTATTGGTAATTCCCACTTTTCAGTGTCACTAAAACACATAAGCAATCGTGATGTTTCAGCTGCAAGTTTTTCTGCTGTTATTGTATTTTGTTTTAAATCAATAAGATAAAAAATGCCGGTTCACCTCACATTTATATTCTTCAAAATACCATATTGTCTCTTCTTGTGGTTCTTGTTTAAGAGATACTGAATGCTATGTGTACTAATGAGAAATCTCAGCTATGAAGAAAGTGAACAAATGTGGTTTTAACATTAGTTAGCCCCTGTTTCCAGAAGTTTTCCAACAACCATTTTGCTCTCTTGGAGTACATATGAAGTATACTTTACTCTGTTTTGAGCTGACAGATAGGTGTTCCTAAATACAATTATCACTATGTATTTTGTCTTCACATTAACATTAATTTCTCAAACAAAGATAATACTGCCAGAGTACATAACATTGATGTTATTATTAGGTTATTAGTCACTACCTTGTGCTCAGTCTAAAGATGGTAGGAAGCATTAAACTGAGTGTATTGCATGGAATTGTTGTTCATTTAAAGAAAAGGTTAAAAGAAACCTTCTATTTCAATAGGGGTATTAACATAAAGAAAATATAAACACACTTACAGCAACCCCAACAAACTCTAAAATTCTGTTTCTTTCTTCAGGCTTTGAAAGACTGAGCGCCATTTCTCATCATTCCTGAATGTACTCTGTTGTTTAAAGAGCCTAACAAGGATTAAAAAGGCTGTCCTATGCATGCACTTTGCTAAATCCCTGCATGCCATTCCAGGGTGACTGTACTGTCTGAACAAGTTCTCCCTGTTTGCATGTAAGAAATAGCTGGCTCAAACAATTCGTCTGATCAGTGAGGCTCAGCCAGAGAGTGTGCCAGTCCAACTATATGCAGCCTAATACTCTTTCCATGAATGACAGTTAAAAAGGGCTTACTTGCTTGAATGGTCCTCCATAGGATGTGGAAATAGGCTCAGCTTGGAAAGGGAGGCAGGAAAGGAGGCAAACCGGCAGCAAACATCACTACTTAGGTCCTGCTGCCTACCTGGCTTTTTCTACAGTGCAAGCAGACAAGAGAATTACAGTAAATTCATATAAAACTCTGTCAAAAAGCTATTCATTCTGTATCATCTGTTACAAAGCAGTTATCTCAATGGGGCAGGAGGTGAATGTAATTGCACAATGGCAAGAGGACAGGGAAAGAAATCCAATGGGGGGAATCCTTCCTTCCTTCCTCTTATGAACTCTTCTCGCTTCACCGCACTGGTCACGTGCAGTTTTCATTTCAGCAATTTTCTCTGAAACAGAGACAACATAAACAGAGCAGAGCAAAGGGCCGTATGATGCTTGAGGGTGGAACAACAGCACCAGGCAGAAGGATAGGTGCCATTCTGTCGTGTGTTAAAATTATTCAGTGTAGTGTGTTCAACAGTCCTGGTTTTGAGAATTCATGTACAGTCATCTACTTCTCATTTGTTTAATCGTTTTGAAAGATTAGGATGTGGAAATGTCAGAACTGGTCTGCTAAGTATCATGACCAAAATATAGCTTGGATAATAATTATTCCACTAAGACAGAGAGGAGAAAGAGAGGCATTAAACCATTACTACTGCATAAAATGTAGATGGATAAGAACTTCACACTAGAGAGACAATAAGCACGCTGTACATATATACTGGTCCCACTGGATTGAATACATAACAAATCCAGATTAATTCCACTGAGCTCAATCATTATATATTAGTATATTCAGAGGACTCTAGTTATTCACATGAAGATCTGAAACTAATTGCAAACTAATTTGTTTTTATATTTCACATGAATATTTCACCTTCTAAAGCTTATGTCAGTAACAGACACAGTAGTACGAAATAAATGAGGCAACCCTGTTTACTATACGTCAGGTGAAATGAAGACTATCTCGGTAAGAATTATGCTGTATAGCTCTGCATGTGAACTCCTTGTTTGGCTGAAGAGATACTCATCTGTAAAAGTTTAACAAGTCTTCCAACTGACTCTAACCCAGGCCTCTAACCCATTTTCCTTTGAAAAGATAAAGCCTGAGGACTGTGAAACTTTTGCTCAGAAAGCAGCTTTCAAATTATTTACAGGCCAGGTACAAAGCAGGCAACTGTAATGTGAATTCCCCATTACTGTCCCACTGAATAAATTTCTACTTTCCCACTGGAACCTCTTCTCAGTGACAAATCGTACAATCATAGAATGGTCTGCGTTGGAAGGGATCTTAAAGATCATCTAGTTTCAAGCCCTCTGCCATGAGCAGGGACACCTTCCACCAGACCAGGTTGTTCAAAGCCCCAACCAGCCTGGCCTTCAACACTTCCAGGGACAGGGCAGCCACAGCATTTCTGGGCAACCTGTTCAGTGCCTCACCACCCTCATAGTATAGAATGTCTTGCTTACACCTAATTTAAATTTACTCTCCTTCAGTTTAAAGCCATTACTCCTTTTCCTATCCCTACATGCCCTACTAAAAAGTCCCTACCCAGCTTTCTTGCATGCCCCTTCAGGTACTGGAAGGCTGCTATAGGGTATCCCCAGAGCCTTCTCTTCTCCAGGCTGAATAGCTCCAAATTTTTCAGCTTTTCCTCACAGGAGAGGTGTTCCAGCCCTCTGATCATTTTTGTGGCCTCCTCTGGACCCATTCCAACAGGTCCACGTCTTTCCTGTGCTGAGGCTCCAGAGCTGGACACAGTACTTCAGGTGGGGTCTTACCAGAGTGGAGTAGAGGGGCAGAATCACCTCCCTTGACCTGCTGGCCATGCTGCTTTTGACGCAGCCCAGGATACGGTTGGCTTTCTGGGCTGCAAGCATATATTGCAAGGTCATGTTGAGCTTCTCATCAACCAGCACCCCCAAGTCCTTCTCATCAAGGCTGCTCTTAATTCATCCTCTGCCCACCTTGTATTTGTGCTTGCAATTGCCTCGACCTATGTGCAGGACTTTGCACTTGGCCTTGTTGAACTTCATGAGGTTCGCACAGGCCCACCTGTCAAGCCCGTCAGGGTCCCTCTGGACAGCATCCCTTCCCTACAGTGTGTCAAGCGCACCACACAGCTTGGTGTTTGGGTGCACTCGATCCCATTGTTCATGTTGCCGACAAAGATGTTAAGCAGTGCCGGGCCTAATACCGACCCCTGAGGAACACCACTTGGACACTGAGTCATTGACTGCAACTCTTTGAGTGCAACCATCCAGCCAATTCCTTATCTACCAAGTGGTCCATCCCGTCAAATCCACATGTCTCCAATTTAGACACAAGGATGTTGTGTGGGACAGTGTGAAATGCTTTGCACAACTCCAGGCAGATGATGTCAGTTGCTCTTCTCTTTTCCACCAACACAGTAACCCCGTTGTAGAAAGCCATCAAATTTGTCAGGCACAATTTGCTCTTAGTGTTGGGCCACCCTTGTTGGCTGTCACCAATCACCTCCTTATCTTCCATAAGCACAGCTTCCAGGAGGATCTGCTCCATGATCTTGCCGGTCACAGAAGTGAGACTGACTGGCCTGTATTTCCCTGAATCTTCCTTTTTTCCCTTTTTAAAAATGGGGGTTATGTTTCCCCTTTTCCAGTAAGTTGGAACTTCATTGGACTGCTGCGACTTCTCAAATATGATGGACAGTGGCTTAGCAACTTCATCCGCCAGTTCCCCCAGGATCCGCAGATTGATCTCATCAGGTCCCATGGACTTGTGCACCTTCAGGTTCCTTAGGTGGTCTCAAACCTGATCCCTTACAGTGGGCAGTTCTTCATTTTGCCAGTCCCTGCCTTTGCCTTTTGTGACTTGGGTGGTGTGGCTAGAGCACTTGCTGGTGAAGACTGAGGCAAAAAAGACTCAGTCTTCTCCATATACCAGGTAACCAGGTGTCCTTTTTCCTTTGGGAGAGGGCCCACACTTTCCCTAGTCTTCTTTTTGTCATCAACATACCTATGGAATCTTTTCTTGGTGCCCTTGGCATCCCTGGCCAGATTTAATTCTATCAGGGCTTTAGCTTTCCTAACCTGATCCCTGGCTGCTCAGACAATTTCTCTGTATTCCTGCCAGGCTACCTGTCCTTGTTTCCACCCTCTGTAGCTTCTTTTTTGTGTCTGAGTTTGTCTAGGAGCTCCTTGTTCATGAATGCAGGCCTCCTGGTGTTTTTGCCTGAATTACTCTTTGTTGGGATGCATCGCTCCTGAGCTTGGAAGAGGTGATCTTTGAATATTAACCAGGTTTCTTGGGCTTTATAGTGGCGGTCTTTATCTCATGGTAGTCTACTGCGCAGATCCCTGGAGAGGCCAAAGTCTGTTCTCCTGAAGTCCAGGGTAGTGAGCTTGCTGTGTGCCTTCATTGCTGCTCTAAGGATCTTGAACTCCTCCATTTCATGGTCACTGCAACCATGGCTGCTCTTCAGCTTCGCATTGCCTACGAGCCCCTCCTTGTTGGTGAGAACAAAGTTCAGTATAGCACCTCTCCTCATTGGCTCCTCTATCACTTGGAGAAGGAAATTATCATCAACCCAATCCAGGAATCTCCTGGATTGTTTATGCCCTGCTATGTTGTCCCTCCAAGAGATATCGGGGTGGTTGAAGTCCCCCATGACAACCAGGGCTTGTGAACGTGAGGCTGCTCCTATCTGCCTACAGAGGGCCTCATCCGCTCCATCTTCCTGGTCAGGTGGCCTGTAGCAGCCCCCCACTGTAAAGTCACTTGTCCCTCCCCTGCCTTTAATCCTAACCTATAAGCTCTCAGTTGGCCCCTCATCCATACCCAGGTGGTGTTCCATGCACTCCAGCTGGTCATTGACATAGAGGGCAACACCCCCTCCTCATGTCCTCTGCCCTTCCTAAAGAGCCTGTATCCTTACATTCCAACACTCCAGTCATAGGACCCATGCCACCACATCTCCATGCTGCCAATAAGATCATAGTCCTGCAGGCGTGTGCACATCTCTAACTCCTCTTGTTTATTCCCCATGCTATGTGCATTTGCATAGAGGCATTCAAGTTTAAGTGACTCACTCTTCATGCTTACTCAATTCTGACCTCAGCTGAACACATCAATTGCACCAAATACTGCAAAGCTTTCCTAGTTTTGTGATGTGGTCAAATTTCAGACAGCTCAACTGTCTTCACTTAAAAGAAGAGGTGATGATGTTCCAGAGACCTGAAAGGCAAATGACAGATACAGCAAGACAACCTGCCCTTGGAGTAAGCATATTGTGATTTGCACATTCTGTGAATTATACTACATCCTCTGTACCTGTTTTCATAAGGTGAGAATCGTGCAAGTTGATCCAGATATTATTTCATGACGTTTTTCTGACATTTTTTTCTTCAGTTGATAGAGGTGTTTGTTTTCAGTCTGCCTAGTGCTGAAATTTCTATTCCAGGTTTCATGCGGATGTAAAAGATACACATGTGCATAATATTACTTATTCTTACCCTGTCAGCATCAGTGAGGCATATTGTACCTGGCCTTTCCACAAACACAGGGAATAGTAGTTCACTAGAAAGAGTTTGCTAAAGAAATTTCAATAGTGGTTTTATTTCTCTTCCTTTTTATAGTCAGACTCCCATCTCTGGACATGCATGAGACTTTCATTTGGGGAAGAAATGTGTGGCAGATCAAGGCTTGAAAGAGCCATGGAGAAACTCAAAGCAACATCTGGATGTGTTAGCTGCCAAAGAGGTCCGTGTTGTCATGAGGTGATATCTTAGGACTCCCACAGTCCTCATGTTGTGGGAGACGGGCTTCCTGTGGGCTATTTGTTGGAAGATCCTATTGCCACTTTTATTAGATACCCCATTAAAATGAAGGCGTCTCTAGTTTTTTAGCAATTTCTAGTGATTAAAGAGTAGAAATCTTAATTTCTCCATGCGTGTCATCTGCCAAAAAACACACAAACCCACACTGTCTGCTCTGGTCACTGTAGGAACCTCAGGAGGTTGCTGGGTCCAGATGGCTCAGTTTATCACAGTACACTACTGCATCTCTTAAAGGAGCTGCATACCATCTGGGCAGATTTAAAGCCAGAAGGAAATATGCTGGATCCTATGGAAACAGCTCTCTTGCATGCTGCCCTAGTAGTCTTTGTCTACGATCTACCTGTTCTCCTGACTGAGGTATGGGTAGGAAACTTCATGGGGAGGTGCAATTACCAGATCTTAGTGAAATAAAGATATTAATAATAAATGACTGCCCAATATTAGTCCTCTTCTGATTTCACTGCTTCTCTTCTACTAACTTTTAATAACTGATTAAGAGTGAACATAGCAAAAGAACGGAGGTGAGACCGGTGTCTTTCCTGCCAGGGAGACCAGAACATTTGCAACTTTGTGGAAGCACTATAAGTGTGAGTGACGTTTTTTTGTGTGTATGTATACATATATCTACAAATCAAAATGACAGTGAGAATACTGAATTAACACCATCACTTACTATTTTTGCAACGTTTGCTACTACCTCAAAAATGCTATAGCTTGGACAGCTGCATTTTTCTCCAGCTTAGCCAGAAAGCTTGTTGAGTCAATCTCACCTGTGCTACAATCACGAGCAGCTGAGTTTGAATTCACATGCAAGTGGCTTCAAAATTTTGTGAATCACTTTATATATTTTTAAAACCTACCTTCTCATAATTTAAGTAGCTAAGAGGTATATAATCAGTCATTCTAACAAACAATTTTATTCAACATTGTACAAAATGCACAGCACAGGTACATATGATGGTGCATGAGAATCACAGCATTTACACTGTTTAAGGCACATGAACAGCAAGGAGCAGCCTAGATCCAGCTGATTAAGCTGTAGTGCAAAACAACACCTCAGTAGTCAGAGGTATGACAGCCAATAGTTGTTTTTTGGACCAAGGAGTATAACATTGTAATTTACTTCTCTAATCTGTGTCATGTTCTCTCTTATTGTTTCCCCTTATAGAGTGAAATATGTGGGTAAGAGATTGCTGCACAGCTTCATGCGTTGTCCCTCCAAAATTAGAGAGTAACAAACTGTCTTTATTAGCCAGTACATTTGGTTTAGTGCCATAAATCACTGAAAGTGCAGGTGAGCATTCAGTGGTTTAAAAAGTCATGAAAAACTAAAAGACTTCATGTATCTGCCTAAAGCAATCTTAGAGCCACAGTACAGCTAGACAAAATACTACACTTAACCTATTTTATTGTATGTTTCTAGCCATTATTGTTTTGCTTATTGGCAGGAAATCCATCATTTATAGAGTCTGGCTCAGGTCAGATATTTGAAAGATTTTTTTTCCTTCCCAAAACATAGCAGTATGGGCCAAAACTCTTTTTTTTTTTTTTTTTTTTTTTTT
>Ga0065711_1028786_pt1 | contig 39206 bp, 16 predicted proteins | sample Hoacrofraction12_FD_59098 | JGI IMG/M metagenome (GOLD analysis project Ga0065711, IMG submission 59098) | Hoatzin crop microbial communities from Cojedes, Venezuela - Epithelial fraction 12 v2 (version 2) | ecosystem: Host-associated > Birds > Digestive system > Esophagus > Crop | place...
TGGTCGACAGCCGGCTGAACATGAGCCAGCAGTGTGCCCAGGTGGCCAAGAAGGCCAAGGGCATCCTGGCTTGGATCAGGAACAGTGTGGCCAGCAGGAGTAGGGAGGGGATCGTGCCCCTGTACTCGGCACTGGTGAGGCTGCACCTCGAGTGCTGTGTTCAGTTTTGGGCCCCTCACTCCAAGAAGGACATTGAGGGGCTGAGGGTGTCCAGAGAAGGGCAGCGAGGCTGGGGAGGGGTCTAGAGAACAAGTCCTGTGAGGAGCGGCTGAGGGAGCTGGGGCTGTTTAGCCTGGAGCAGAGGAGGCTGAGGGGGGACCTTATTGCTGTCTACAACTACTTGAAAGGAGGTTGTAGTGAGGCAGGTGTTGATGTCTTCTCCCAACTAACTAGCAACAGGACGAGAGGCAATGGCCTCAAGTTACATCAGGGGAGGTTTAGATTGGATATTAGGAAAAATTCTTTTTCTGAAAGAGTGGTCAGGCATTGGAACAGGCTGCCCAGGGCGCTTGTAGAGTCACCATCCCTGGAGGTGTTTAAAAGACGTGTAGATGTGGCACTTCTGGATCTGGTTTAGTAGGCATGGTGTTTTTGGGCAGATGGTTGGACTGGATAATCTTAGAGGTCTTTTCCAACCTATGCTTCTATGATCCCATTGTGGCCGGGGAGCAAAGGCAAAGTCTCAGCCTTAGCTGTGAATTGACAAGTGGATTGCCTACGAGTGAAAGTGCTTGTCAGGACATGTGTCATACTTACTGAAAAGTATTTAAATTAGTTAAAAAAGTAATAAAAATTAAATTTTAAGATCTTAGATGATAGATTTTAAAAGTTAATAGTTATCATAAACTCTCTTGGCAGATGTATAACAGACATTTACAACTCATGAATCACATTTTTTGAAAATCACAGCTAATATCAACTTCTCTGAGGAGATGACAGCGTTTGCAGGAGACATTAATGGCTTCTGGCTCTCAGTCACTTGCAAAATCATGAACTCGAAATTATTCTGATGTGGCTATTTGTACACTATAGAGTTCTAGAGGTGTCTCAATACTTCCAACATTAATAACTTGCCAGTGATGGTGTTTGCCGTCACTACCATCAGTGATAATAAATTTGAGGCTTTTGTAAATGCGAATCCTTACTAAAGGCTTCTGAGGCTGGCTTTGTTATCGTGGTTACAAATGAGCAGAAGGAGACACAGAGAGGCCCATGAATCTGCAGCTTGAGATGACTGCATCTGAGGGTACAGCCACTTAGCACCTTGACAAACTCAGCTACAAGTCATCTTCCTCAGGCCATTCTGGAAATGTTTGGGTCGCTTATGATTAGGATTTATACCAGTCACATGCCTTAACAGCAACCATGTAATATTATTTTGTTCATACCCTTTTCTAGGGGCCTGGACAACCTCTGTTATAGAGTCATCCCTAAATCTTAGGACAAAACCGGCACTGCTGGTTCTGAGTCTCCCTCTGTTCAGGCTGAATTAAGATGAGGTGGATCTGGAGTGCTGGAAGATCCTAAGAGGGCTGGCAGCTCTCAGTCGGTATCGGTTTTGGTGGCCCTTCAGCAGCTCAGGCTCTGCCTGAGACTGGCTTGATCTCTGGAAAAACCCAGGATCAGAGTAGGGACATGACCTTGGTTTGCCATCTCTCCTCATGCTCTGGGGTGCAGCCTTGTGGTACCCCCAGCTTGCGTGCCTCGCTGTTCTTGTCCTGCTTCACTTCTTGTTGTTCTTTGTTTTTCCCGTGTTTTAACTCTCTTCGGTACAGTCTGGGCAACACCTCAGGTCTGGTTTGCAAGAACAGGCAAAATAGCTAACGTATTCCCTCTCCAGGGTGGTGGTATTTCAGTGACAGGTAAGGTAACACCTGCTTTACTTTAGTCTATGACCCAGGCTGTGATGGTAAATTTGTGAAATGTTGGGGATCTTCTGGAGAGAGGTGATCTGTAAATGTACGTCTTTACATTATCAAGATGATTACTTCAGGTGAAGGGAGAATGAAATAAAAATGACATATTGTTGTACAATTTATAGTCTCTCTATATTTTGTTTTCTTGCTGGTAAATGCTTCCTTCTGTTCTCTCTGCAGGTCTCCAGGTGGTTTTAAATTCAATTATCAAGGCCATGGTCCCTTTGTTGCATATTGCCCTGCTGGTGCTGTTTGTCATTATTATCTATGCCATCATTGGACTGGAGTTATTCATGGGGAAGATGCATAAGACCTGCTATCATGTGCAAGGGGGACTGATAGGTAAGGGGAACACTGTATCATACACGCAAAGATTTTCTGGAGGAGGCTTTCCCTGCATCGAAGGGAGCATTTGTGCTGGCACAGGAGACTGGTGGCGGTTGCTCCCTGCTGTGTACCCGTTTGGGGTTTCACAGTGGTGGTTCCTCTGTTCTGCTTCTTGGCTATGAATCACTTTTGATGTAGAGAGGCTCTTTCTAATGGTGAGAATTTAGCTTGCTCCTCTTGGGCACTCAGCTGTTGGCCTGTCTGCAAAGACTACATGCAAAACTGTAGATTCCTCCTGAACACAGTAGTGGACTTTTTAACGTGGGCCTTTGGCACTACAAGCCTCCCTGGGTTCTTCAACAAATCTCCCAGAGGCTCGAGCAACGCTAAAGTAGTGATGATTTCACTACTGGCAGACTGAGCTACAAATGAGATGGCATCATGGAAATTAACAACTCTTATATTCTATTATTAATCTTGTACACAAATATATCTTCATTTCAAACCAGTATCTTAGTGAAGGAATATCTAATTGAGGCTCACTACCCTTTGTTTTAATCATAGGCTATGACCATGGTTAGAAGTGCAGCTAGTAAGAAAGGAAAATTATGCTAATGGGAAGAAACTTTTTGCACCAAATCCATCAGGAAAGAACTTTCAAATTATTTACAGAAAGAAATATTCAAATTTTAAAATAATTCAATTGTGTTGTCACTCATCTAACTATCTGCTCTTTTTCATTTGATTTATTGAACTTGAACAACAGTGATTTCCCATGTGATGGTGGGTACCAAAGTCTAGGACCCAGTTCAGCTTGTAACCAATAAAATATCATAATAGTAAAACTCTTTCAGAAGTTCTATATTTTCTACTTTTATAACATTGACAGATTTCATTTTCTGTAAATGATACTAGAACTTTCATGACTTGTCAGTCTGATTCACATCTTTAAAGTATCTATATCTTTCTCCATACTGTCTGGAATTATTTATATTACAGCATCTAATTCTAATATTGCTGTTTCTGGTATGCTTTAATGACCAGAATGTGATCATAACTTTTGGAAAATTAAATTTTTTGCCATATAAAATGAGAAACAAACATCACTACCTGTTCTCCCACACATACATACCTGCATCTGTTATAAACGCAGCACTAAGCTCTGAAATCCATATAGTTACAAAAATCCTGTTGTAGGAGTTTTTGTTTTTCTAAAAATGTTTTCTGTAGCATTTTTCGCATAACAAAGCATTTAGGCAGGCTTGTTGTATGGGTCTCAGATCTCTGGAAAAACCTGTAGAGAAGAAGAGGTTCATAATCCAGCAGCAGTCTTACAGAGCTTCAGAGTGTCACTGGGCTGTTGGTGAAATTCCACACAGCTGCGGAGCTCCAAAGACTCTCTGCTGTAATTCAGCAGGGGCCCAGCACCGTCTCAACCTATCTCCAGAATACTGAAGTCTGTCTGCTGCAGGGGTTCAGCCTCCTTCAGCAGAGTCCCAGTCAGTGCTGCAGCTCCCTTCCAAAATTAACCCAGAGGCCAGGTGACTGCGGTATGAAAACACTGGTCGTAACGTGCAGCATAAAGAAATGTAATAGACTTGATCCAATGTTCCCTCTCGTGTTGAAAGGCATGGTTTCTTCCTCATTGGAGGGTATGCTTTAAAAAAATGCCCATCTCCGTTTTGACTGTAAGATTTGACAGCTTGGCCATTATTTTTACAAAAAGAAGGTGAAGCACAATAAAACATCCCTCTGCCCGTTAAAATTAATACAGTTGCTTGTGCATTCCTAGAGAAATCTGTCACATTCACTGCAAAATGTATTTGTTAAAGTCAGCTATCATTCACTAGCTTATCAGTGTGTTAAATAGCAATCAGTTCTCTTCACCTCCTTTTTCTCCCTCCTCTCCTTTAAGATACACCTGCAGAAGATGACCCGTCTCCCTGTGCCCCTCAGTCTGCCCATGGGCGGCAGTGTCAGAACGGCACGGAGTGCAAGGCAGGCTGGGAGGGACCTAAGCACGGCATTACGAACTTTGACAATTTTGCTTTTGCCATGCTGACAGTGTTTCAGTGCATCACGATGGAGGGCTGGACGGATGTGCTGTACTGGGTACGTATCCGAAAATGATAAGCTGAAAGGCCTGCTCATGTGCGACAGCTGTGTTGAAACTTCAGAGCTTTAGCTTTCTTGCTTGTTCTATGTAGTGCAGGCATGGTTGTTAGCATGAAGTTTTAATTAACTTGGAACATTAGTGGGTGAAATGGGAGGGTTTATCTGGGGCAGTTAAATCAATGTAAGTGTTGGCTTTCCATTGATATTTTAATGTTGGAAGGTGGCACGTGGCTTATTGGTTTGAAGATTTGTGATACACCTTTGTTGAGCAGAATGTCATGTAAAGACCCTCTCTGCAGGAGTGAAATATCTCATACATCTCCAGATTACTGATGTAGCAGCATTTGTGACCGAGGACTGTGTGCTCTACCCATGGCATTGATGTTAGAAAGGCACTGCGCTGATCAGCTTGTAGGTTTTATCAGAAAGGCCTCACAAATCCCTTTTCATGCCAGCACTACCCCGATTATGACTTTTATAATAGTATTAGAATGAATTCTCCTGACTCTGATATTGGTATCAATCATGGTTACATATTTAGCCAAAACATGATACCTTTAATCCAAATGCGATCTCATCTTGTCCTTTACCCTAATTCTGGAAGTTTCAGCTGCTTTAGTTCCTACCTTGTAATTCCTAATGTGTTGGGAAATTCAGTGGCAATACAGTTTTACTGTTGGATTTAAAATCGGATTTAGCCTTCACCTGTAAACATGTTTCTGGCTTCAGCTCTTGCCATCAACTGTTGCAGCAATATGTTATGGTCCAGGAATTTCATTTACACACAGCTCAGTTCTGTCTGTATAAGGCTAACCCAGAGTCTGACTAACTTTGAAGACTGGCATATTATGACGTTTGGTTCTCCAAGATGGTAGGATGTGCTACAATGCATGACGGAATTTAACTCAAGAAGACCCAAAGCACACAAAAGGATAATATGGATAAAGGCAGCTTGTGCTGTTAATCAACATCAGCTTCTCTCTTAAACATGAGCCTGCAGCTGCCTTCTACCCACCAGTGAGTTCAAGCTTACAAGATTTCACTTTGAAGATTTAGCTTACCTGCAACAGATAGGTGCTGCATGGAACAGCTAGCAGTTGTCTCATTATCCTCGTAAATTTAGATTAGAATAGTGGCTCTAGCTCCCTTCTAATGCCTGAGATACAGAGCAGAGATCAAACCACAAGGGGAGTCTGGGTCTCGGAGCACAAAAATTGCCTTTACTTGAAAAGAGGGTATAGATTAATAAAATAATGAAGAAGAACAGAAGTTTAGTCAGAAAAGGAACTGGGCAAAACTACTCCACGGCTCAACTATGACAATATATAATATACCTGTCTTTTTATCACATTTAGCTCACATTCCTCCAGTCCTTATGTGATTGAGAGGATTTATAGGTGTAGTTGAGAGGAAGTAAGGGAGAGTAAAAGATATCAGAAATGAAACATGAAAACAGTTTTGGCAGTGTATACCAGTTAGTATTGTGAAACCTATCCACAAGTTTATCATCATTTTCTCCACAGACATGTGTTGTGAAAGACACTGCCAATCCCCATACTTTTGGGTCCATGCGTCATTTACGTGACTGGATGTGAATCATTCAGAAGTCAGGTATCAGCTATCTAATAACAGAAGCCAAAAGCATATACTCACTGCTAAATGATTTTTTACCATGACTGCTGCAGATGGTCTGATTTTTTTATGGTGTCCCTGCAGCAACCTGGATTTTAGCTGTTAGCCAGCTTTTTTCACTGATTACTTGAGCTGTTCTTTTTTTCTTTAAAGACAGTATGCTGAACCAAGACCTGAAATTAGTACAGATTGATGGTCATTATTTTTAGGGGCATCCGTATAGTTAGCCTTTTAGATTATGACTTTGATAGAATTCTTTGGAATCAAGAGAGATGTATGTTATCATCAGTTCACAGTTATTCCTAGACAAGACTACAAAAGATAGGAGTTAGCACTGCAGATAAAATTTCAGTAATTGAGGAGAAGGAAATTTAATTTGTGGAGGATAAACCCTATCACCTATGTTTAAAGGCCATGAAATACAAAGTTTGACTAAATACCTGAACACCTGAGCTGACAGACATACTCGGTTAAGCTGCTGTAAACAGTCCTAAGAGTACTGTACATGACTTTTTGCCTCTCTGTGTCATATTGACAAAGCGGGTGGCAGTCAGGTCTGATCAGTGTTTGCCACGCGGCAAAGAAAGTATCTGAGATGCGATGTGTATTTCCTTCTGCAGAGAGGTCTGTGTTACTCTGGGAGCAGATGTTGACTGGGCAATTACTACAGGGCACACCTATGAGAAGCATTATGGCTTTAATACTTATACATAGGAACAGTCTCTAAACATTCCCACTGTAATTTCGTATGTACGTGTTTCAAACCATATCTATTGTGGTTTCTACAGTAAGCTTTACAGTCTATGAAAAGGGCATTCGAGTTTAAGCTAGCCAGATCGAAAGGAAGAGTACTTCTGGATAGTAAAGAACAGAAAATATGCGACACTTCGATTTCTGAGAGTGAGGGAAGAATTCTAGTACGTGGGGTAGGATATTATAAACTCAGTGTGTGCCACTGTTTCTTTAGTGTAGTCTGACTCCTGCACAACTCTACTCTCTGGCACATTCAGCCAAGGAAGAGTAGACTTGTTGTAGACAACTTGGGTGCTGCATCTCCACAAGAGTGCAGACATAGGAGGCTATTCTCTTCTCAAGTAGATAACACTTTGAAAGATCTCCTGGATCTACAGTGAGGTCATGGAAATTAAAATCTGCTTTATTGGGAAATAAATCTGTTAATTAAATTAGAAATCCAGACTTAAAGATCCACTCTCTCCAACTACATCCTGAGACAGAGAGTTGGTTGTCTATTTTACACCGAAAAAAAAGTAGAGATTAAAGAATGGTATACGAAAATGCTGTCTGCAAATCAGACAATTTTGCAGCTGAATATTTTAGGTGATGATTTTTAGAGGTCATTCCTTAAACTTAATGATGTAAGCTAATGGGTTAATAGTAAAAGTGCTGAGCATTCAAAGTTCAAGCAGACTGTTAGGTTTTTAGCTCTTCTGCAATTCAAGGTACATACCAAGGTTTGAATCTGGGGTCCTGCTGGCGTCAATGGCAAAATTCCAATTAATTTCAGAAGGTCGAGATCTCACCTTCTTTTTTGTAAAATCTTGATCATACTGCTGAGTTTTTCCACGTGCAGTCATATGTATAACATGAGGACTTACAGATGCCTAATCAGAGCCTTGGTGTCTGTTGTGATAATCTTCCAAGGACATACATGTGGATGTAGGGAGGTTTATTTGCTCCCTCTTTAAATCTGAAAATAAGACCCTGACCTAAAACTCAGCAGAACAACAGATAAAGCTCTGGGCTGAATTACTTGGCTGGAAACATTTAGACAACAGAGCAACTGCCTTGGTTTGAACTTTTTTATAAGTGCTTTTCAATTATATCCTCCTATTTTTGGAAAAACAGCTTTTGAAAGGTACCTACATCTCTGTGTTCCTCTCAGTGGGAATGGAGGGAGCTTAGCACATTTCAGCATGTTGCCCTGAAAAATATACTAGTAATTCCATTAAACCCGTGCCTGTCTTGTGCCACACTTTGCAAGGTTAAACCTGCATGTTTAGAAATTAGAAAGCTGTATGACCTCCCACAAGCCCTGGACTCCTAATCCACTTAATGGCTCTTCAATTTTCACCTTCAATTTCCTGCTTCCTTCTTCATGCTTCCCCTCATGCCTCCTCCAGCTTGTCACCTCTGTAATGAAGCGTGTCTCCTCTCTCATGGAGTACTATTTCCCAGCCTGTGATCCACATCCTCACAAAAAGATAACCAGAGACAGGAAAGCAATAAACTTTTATTCCCTAGAAGGACTTGACATCAGTGAGATCAATACGCTTTCCAATCTCCTCTCTCACTCGGCAGAGAAGACTTGTGAGTAAATTGGTTTCTTTTGAAATTTGAAAGAAAAGTGCTAGGGAAAACAGTTTGACACTGCTATAGTGGCAGGTAAGATAATTCTTTACAACAAGCCAAATTTTTAATGTAAAATAACTATATTGGAGAGGGGGAAAATCCATGCAAAACAACCCTGTTGACTCCTCACTGAAGAACTGATTTTATTGAAGGGAGCGTTCAGTATTTATAGGAGCACATCTCCAATACTGCCTCAGTCTTACCAGTTTTACTTTGTCCCAGTATAAATGTCAGGTGGTTTTGTCTCATATGCAGTCAGTTCATAGAATTTTTTGAGTAGACAGGCACCTCTTAAGATATGTCACATCATCATTTTTCCCAAGCATTGTACAAAGATTGAGCTTATTATTCTCAAAACTCTCCTTAATGTATGATCAGCCAGTAATAGCAGCTCGCTCCCTTGAGCAGGCACCAAGGGCCATTTCTGTAGACCCCTCAGTCTTGGAAACTTCCAGCAGCAGATGCAAACCCAAATGTTACAGATTGAGTCATCTGGTATTTTGTAATCAGTCTCTGCTGCAGCCCGTTATTTCTTACTGCCTTTTTGACCAAGGAGGAAAATTAATCCCCGTGGAGTTTATAACATCCTGTTTAAGTATTTGTAGGCATTTGTTGTCTTCCCTTAATCTTTTTCTAATTTGAGCAGATTCCGTTCTTTCAACCTTCCCTAATGGGGCTCCCTTTTAATTATTTTCAACCAGTATGTTACTGTGTCTTTGAGGGAAGCTTTCCTTCTGAAGTAAATACAATTTGGACAGTGCCCTGTCTCTAGAAAGGCTTTTATCTTTCTGTGGAATGTGCTTTCTGCAGCTGGAGCCCTGTGGCATTGCATGCAAAACTGCCCACTGTAGCCTCAGTTTTATGTACCTCGTCTCTCCACTCCCCTGCATCTAAGCAGTCATATATATAAACGAAAACAGATAACAAGTGCAAAACGCAACTGGAGGTGGTTGCATTGGGCTATTCACACTGCTGGGTAGAGGAGAACATGGTCCTGAGATGTTCTGTGCACAGCTTGCCTGTTACAGCTTGAATTCTAGGATCAAGTAATTCTGCTTGATCTGCTTGATGGTTATCAATAATGAGCAGCCTTGAGCCTGCCATAATTTTTAGAATACTAGCTTTGTCCCAAGTCATTCGAACAATGCTTCAGAATAATTGGTTGAGTCTCTGAAAACAGCATGCAGTGCCTCCAGGGACAGTTTACCTCAAGGCTCTAACTGTAAACTAACGTGTGTGGTGGTATTATAGATGGACTAAAGCCAGGTCTAGATGAGATCCAGGGCACTAACCTGACCCTGGAAGAGATGCCTGAACTGGCACAAGTAAGTTGACTCCCTCAAATTTAACTGAACAATCCTTAGCAGGCTTGCCCAGCCCCTAGGCAAGCAGTCCAAAACAGTGCAGTAGAGCCACCACAATGTAGTGAGAGCCACAATGTAGTGAGGCTGAATCAGTGGAAACATTCAGAAACATCACATCCCCAAGGACAGCATAGAGTAGCATATAGATAGATGCTATTTATGTGTATAAACAGGCTGTCCTAGAAGATCCTTCAGTCTCTGAATCTGTGAGAACATACTTCCAAGAGTCACTAAATGAGGTTGAAACTGGAGCTTACAGTCACTATTACAATTCCCATCATGAAATCGAAATGGAACAAACTGGACAACAGATATAATTTACTTTGCTGACAGCATTGACATGTCTTGTGAGCTTTTCTCATCCCCTCACAGCCAATGAGGAAGATGATGTGAGGAATACAGAGATACTGCCACAAAGTGGAAGACATTAAATGCAGAGCTGCAACCCCTGATTTTCGCCAGCTGTGTTTTTCCTTCTAACCCTTTATTCTTGCAGCACTTAGGCTTCAATTAGTGAGACTTTCCACACAAGAGAATGATCTGATTCTAAGAATGTATGTGTCTACATGTTTCTGTGATGTTTATTCCCCATCTACCCCCACCCCTCCAAGAAAATGCTGGGCTTTTATTGTTGTGGGATTGAGGTTTTTTAATCGTCTTTTTGGCAGGGTTTTGCATGGATGTGAAAAATTTACAAAGAATAGGCACGCAAGTGTGAGCAAGCCATCTCTGTGACTGCAGAGGTTATTTCATCTCAATCTGCTGTAACAGTGGTGGGTAAGGGGAGAGGGCCCATAGTTCAGAGCACTGAAGGGCCACATCATTAATGAATCGAAAAAGCAGTGTCCACGCTTAAATTGCATAGATGCTGACATAATTCTGTTTTTCTCATGCATAACTGCACATGTAACTGTCATGGCTGACTGTAGTGCTGCCTTGAAAATGAGTAACAGCAGTGACTTGCTGGTTACCAGCTGCCACAAAAACCTGCTGCTGAATATTTGTTCAATGCAAAATAGGTACTTATTGTGTGAAATGAAGTTTTCATGAGCCCTTCAGGCCTCGACTTTGGACCTCTCAGTCCTCTTTCTCCTTATAGAAAGAAACTCTCCTTTAAAAATAAGCTTCTTTGGGTTGGTTATGGAGAGGTGTTAATGGAGACCCTCTGCCCAGTGCTCCTGCGTGAGAAGGACCTGTTTAATAGCCCTGTCTTTCTGTTGCTCTTTCTCTATTCTTTCTTCTTTTGTTCTTCCTTAGACTGTTTCCTAATTGCTGCTGTCTAATCACCACAGAGACCTTTCTTATCTTTAATCTTTTATCCCAGAGCTATAGAACTAAGAGCTAAGCTACCAGGGCACTTACATTTCAAGAACTGATGATCATTGCCTTCTGAAACAATCATCTTCAGAGTTAAGTTTTGACCCATATCCGCTAGACAAATTCACAAAAAAGAGACTGGTTCATTGTCTAGACCCGCAAAAGCAAAAGACAGGGGAATATGCCCAAGGTCAGAACACAATTGGTGGCTCTAGCACTGGCTATTTAGAAAACTCATGTTTGTTTTGAGTTTAATTTGTTTCAACATCTTGTTTTCAAGACAAAGGGCAATACAACTAAACCCTCACCAATCTTCCTGTGAATAAGAAGTCTTTCCTGCCAGAAAAGACAATTGGTCCACTAATATTGGCTTTATTCATTGATACCAGTGGGATTCCTGCCTGAGCAGGGCTTGAGGGCTCAGTGTGATTTCACCTCACCGTCAAGCAACTCACATAGTTCTAAGGCAATGCTTCGAGATCTCCAATCTAGCCTTGTTCTTGCACAGGCTTCAGCTGCCTGGTAGGGTTTTTCTGCAGCACTTCTGTCTGTACATAGTCTCCCTAAGTAGTTCAATCCAGTCAATACGTGTCTTTTGCTTGAGTGTGTGCTCTTGTGACTCTGAGGTTGAGACCAGCACTGCTTTCACTTGTCTCCTCTATAGTGCTGTGTGGGAAGCTTTATCAGTTCTGGAGACTTCACCCTCTTGTCAGGATGGTCAGACATCATAGCAATGATGTAGCTGTACCGGAAGTTTTTCCAAAATAAACCAGGAATTACGGTTCACCTGGATCAGAGTGGGTGTACTTGGGTGAAGACACAGATTCAACATGAGGACAGCAGATTCAGCATAGTATTTGTTAGCAGGGATGAAGAAACAATCTCTGCAGATTCGATCTTCTCAGTTCTGTTTGTCCACTTCCCCTTTTGTCTTCTGGACTCATCTTCCATTACTGCAGTTTCTTTGATTCTTTCTCAAGGGTTCTCCATTGCGAATTAATCTCTTCCTTGATGTTTCTCTTGTCCTCATCAAGGCAGTCCTTTCTCGGTTAATAGCTCTATTTAAACTCCTGCAAAGAGTTTTGTACAAATTGCCAATATTTCTAGCTCAGAATGGAATTTTAATTTGCTGTTTCCTTCACTACAGAGTGTACACAACAACTGGGGAACCAAGGTGCACATAGGAATCTTATTATTCTTCCCACTGCCCACCTGTGATGAATCTTGCCTACATTATTTGGTTTTATCCTACAGTGACCATATAGTGGAATAACCTGTCTGGAGCATTCTCTGCCCTGGTTCATGATCCCTGTGCACTCGTCTTCATCCAGCTCTGTCTTCCCTTTCTCCTTAAGACACTCTGAAAAAAGGTTATAGATGTCTGTAGGTACATATAGAATGCACATACAGAATTTGTAAAATTCCATAGTTGAGGTAACACAGTAAGGAGAGTCTTAAAAATAAGTGGTTGGAGAGGACAACTGAGCTTAAAAAATGTAGTTCCATGAACATATGTGTGAATGAAATACGTTCACCCTAGTATTCAAGGGAAGAGAAGGAAAGGAGGAGTGAAAAAAGGAAATTTATGGTTCAATCCAAACCTCTTTGCTTTGTAATTAATCAATAATAAATATCTCAATCTCACATTAGTATATGCATGGCGCTTTACACATCTGCTGAGCCATGCCTGCCAGTAGGCTACCACATGATTTTTGGTCACAGCTAAGGAAATCACTTCTACGCATCCTTAAAGTTAAGAAGGTGCTAAAGTACTTTTCCCAAAAAAAGGTAGTATTCAAAATGAAGGCTTCAAGCAGGAAGATATATTCAGTGACAATTAAGTGTTACCTCTTCTTTCTGCTGTCAATATTCTCCAATTTTATATTGTTATAAGAAAAACTTGGTTTCAACTAGAGATCTTGCTACTGGTCATAACCACTACTTTTGGCTAGATCATTTCCTGAGACAGTGAATTCCACAGACAGGCTGCATAAAGTAGCATTTCTACGCGTAATTTCCACATTTACTGGCCTTTAATTTTATGGAGTATTCTGCTCCTCTTGATTAACGTTACTTTGTGAAAGGTTATAGACTTCATTATAGAATACCTGAAGCACTTGACTTGTATTTCAAAAAGGCTATTGTACCATTCTATAGTAATTAGAAATCAATTAGCAGTTTATTCCAGAAATAGAAGCCTCGCCCTTGTGTCATAGCTATCTTAGTTTCCATTAAGCTGCAGCTCTCCAGTATTGTGCACTGAACGAGACAGACTTCATTTTTTTCTTCAGCTTGATGCTTTCCACTGCCCTTCTACGATGGATTAAACTTTTCCTGTAACTTTTGGTTATTTCTGAAAGACATTTGGCACAGAGCGTCAGGGTGTGGGTGTGTGAATTGTAACGTCAGCAGAATTTAGTGAATTGCGTCTACTCCTCCATTTAAGTAACTGAAAGACCTCCACTATGTGCTTGGTGATGCTCAACCATTTTTTTAACAGGTAGTATGCCTCTAACATTATCTTTGAACTATGATGCCTGTGTAATGAATGAGATACTTGCAAAATGTGCCAGGCTGTTATCCCTGGGGAAAAAATATTCTCTAAACAAGTAAAGCATGCATATGTCCCGTGGCTTTACCAATATGTCTTCACCTATGTCTTCTGAAGAACCAGAAGATGTAGGCACAAAGGTCTGTCTATAGACATAAAAAACTTCTATTCCTTGACCCCTACTGAAACTGTTGGTTGTAACTGCGATCAGCAAACTACAGAATTAAAAGTCCTGGTGTTATTGCTAGGACATTAGCTGTATCATTGAGAGAAAAGCCTTCAAATGCACATTGAAATGCTATAGTCATGATAGCAATTCAGGATGCTTGGCAAAGGAGGAACTTTTCCCCAGTACACAAGGTCCATCAGACCGCTAATATGCTCAAATACCCTCTTTCAGTCATGATGCTGAGTGGTTTCTTTGACAGTATCCACTGAGGCAAGGTGGTATCCCACTTGGCAGATGGGAAAGCTAGAGCATAGTGAGCCAAAACGATGTTCCCATGATGCCGGAGAGGGCATGTAGCAAATCATGAGAAGAAATCTAAGATCTTATCTCTGAGGTCTCTGGGAAATGATGCATTAATATTCATAAGTGTACCAACTTTCTCATTGTCAAGAGTAGGGAGATGTGTGTTGAAATGTGAGCTGTGAAAGGTCAGGCTTTTTGACTCAGAAAGTGGCTTTATTTCTATAAATAACAATCTGCAGATTCCCACCAATGTTGTGCTTCCAGCTGACCTAACAGTTGTCCCATACAGGCTTAAGTTGACATATGGTTGCAATCACCTTGGCTGCTGTGGCTGGAATATTGTAATTCAGACCTGCACTGGCTGATAGTCTTTGTTCAGAACTGCAATTTTAGAAGATCACAGAATCACAGAATGGTAGGGGTTGGAAGGGACCTCTGTACGTCATCTAGTCTAACTGCCCTGCCGAAGCAGGGTCACCTAGAGCAGGCTGCACAGGACCTTGTATAGGTGGATTTTGAATATCTCCAGAGCAGGAGACTCCACAACCTCCCTGGGCAGCCTGGGCCAGGGCTCCGTCACCCTCAGAGGGAAGAAGTTCTTCCTCATGTTCAGCTGGAACTTCCTGTGCCTCAGTTTGTACCCGTTGCCCCTTGTCCTGTTGCTGGGCACCACTGGAAAGAGTCTGGCCCCATCCTCCTGACACCCACCCTTCAGATATTTGTAAGCATTTATAAGGTCCCCTCGCAGCTTTCTCTTCTCCAGGCTGAACAAGCCCAGCTCCCTCAGCCTCTCCTTGTAGGAGAGATGCTCCAGTCCCCTCATCATCCTCATAGCCCTGCGCTGGACTCTCTCCAGTAGCTCCTCATCTTTCTTGCACTGGGGAGCCCAGAACTGGACACAGGACTCCAGATGGGGCCTCACTAGGGCAGAGCAGAGGGGGTGGAGAACCTCCCTTGACCTGCTGGCCACACTTCTCTTAATGTACCCTGATCTGCCTCTTCTGTTGCGATTCATACGGTTAATAGTAAACCCTCAGAAAGAAGTGCACTTGGTGACCTGAGAGCTGAACTGTGTATCAGGAGTTGTACTGTCCTTCCTAGAGAGGTAACCTATAACTGATCCATTTTCTGTTCACTGTAGACACCAGTACAGAATCTATTTGCAGACCTTGTTTCCTGTACTCGGTAGTGTGTAAATGGCAACACTCTTGATCTTGACCCTCTGCAGCTTCTCCACTTCAACAGCATAATTACGAAAAATCAGCCCTACCACTTAAGTTACTCTTGCAGTGAACATCTCCAGCTGTGGTCAACAGGACATGTGTGTGCGTACATATATGATTAATAGCTACATATTTGCAGAGTAATGGTAAGTTTCCAGGAGACAGTTTCACTCAAACACAGGTGCAAGGTTTTTAGTGGTAACTGTATGGGACCATTGCTCATTTGAGGATAGTCCATTCTGGACTTCTAGGATAATTCCATGTAGGAGGAAGCATTTCCAGATATTTGGAAGGATACAGTCTTAGCCAAGAATTTAATGTTTTTTGAATGTTGATACGTTGCTGTTAGTGCTTTGAGTAAGTCTCGTTCTTTTTTTTTCCCCCAAGTTCTGCCAAGCAGCCTATATCTCTGCATTTCTCCTGCATGTGTTTTTCAAGAGCGAATAGTAAACTCACAGTGTATTGTCTTTTATCAGAGGGTGTTTTTTTTGGCATAGTTTACCAAATATCTAATGTAGTATCAACATAAAACATACGTTTCTGTCACCTGTGTCTCAGTCACATGATGTATGGAATAATCTCAACTTCTACTTAATAAAAAGAGAGATGAGAGCACCAAACATAGGGAGTACAGCGATAGAGAAGCAGACTCAGCTGTCTGCCAAGTACTTATGGTTTCTCAACACTTGAGAAGCTATCACTGTCTCTGCCTCTCAGCTTCTCTGTTACGTATATGACTGGGCAATGAAAAGGAGGTGAAAAGCTGATCTGCTTAGTGTTCAGCCTGAGAAGTCCCAAATGCTCCGCTGTACCAGAATGCAGGTCTGTTTTTCAGGACTAATCTATGCTGATCCTAGCTGGTACAACTGTTATGCAACTGTGCAGGCACTGGGAATAGCCAGAGTACGCTATACTGTAGTTGTGTACTTTACCAGGCCACGATGGAAGCCTCTTGCCATCTGGAAATTTCTTTGTGCCACAGTAGTACAAAAGGCACCCTGATATGCACCTGAATTCTGTACCCAGCACCCTGGCATTTGCTCTTTAGGATTCCCTTGTACCGTGGCTTTGAGAAGTTCTGCTTTTCCAGCTGACAAAAAAACCCAGTCAATAGATAAATACCATACACCTGAGGCTTTTTTATCACCATCTATCATAATTAGAGGGAAATCAGAGTCATCATTGTGCCTGCACTGGTGAGTTCTTATGGCAGTTTTTCAAAGTCATCCATACTCATTGTGCCGGTTGCTTTGTATAGATGGTGGTGTTCTTGGTAGAAGAGAGAGGATGTGAAGTCTCATTACTTAATTTCAGCTTGGGCAGTTACATTTTGCCTGCCTGATTTCTCTACTGTGATTTCAGGTGAATATTTGCTTCCATCTTTATATACCGTGATATTTTGTTCTCTTTAAAGCACTGATGAATTTCACACCAGACGTGTCTGCTTTTGGTCATGCAGGATGAAATGTGGCTTGCAAACATAAAGAATAATTAGTATTATTTATGAACCAAATGAACAATTCTGCAGAAGTATTAAAAGGAAAGCTGGTTAATATGCTTAGGAAATATTAAATGTTCAGGTACTCTCTCCTGACCACCAAATGTATTAAACCTGTGAGGAAAGAGCTGATGAACTGTCTTCACCGAGGCAGATTTTGAGCTTATTTTTTGAGGAGTCTACTTCAGTTCAGTCGCAGCTGAAGGAGCCCTGAGATAGAGTTCTGGATTGGCCCATTGACTGTGCAATATTGCCAGACAAGGACTTCAGTGACTATACTTCCAAAGAAAAGTGGATAACGGACTTCCGTCCACAAAGAACTAATTAGATTAGTGGTACTCTCCTGTCTTGACTTACTGAACGTCTGAAATTCTTTTCCTGAGTTGTTGTGATTCTTGAGTCATTTCACCTCCCCTGAAGTGTGTCTCAGTGCCCATGTATGGAAGAATATTTCTTCTGTGATCACAACAAACGCTTAGGTTGCAAAGGACAGAGCATTTTCCTGGAAGGAGAGGGCAACATAACGATAAAATTTTCAAAAGCATGGAAGACCAAAGGAACCTAGGCTGCTTTATGCCTTTAGGTACTTTCAAGTCTGCAATTTACATTCATAAATTGTTTTAGTGCTCCTGAAAGTGTTAACCACCATCTGTTTCTTTAATGATGTTATATATGGCTCAGAAGATAAGTGTTTATGAAAAGTAAAGAAGAAGGGACTCTGGTATTTTTGATACCATCATGAAAGTGAGATTCTATTAAGGTATTCAGCAGCTTTCCAGAACGTTGAACTTTGATGGAAACTTATAGATAAAATAGTGTTTATGTACTAGATGCTTTAAAATATATACAATATCTTATTATGTGCTAGACTTGCTCTATGCCTAATACAGGTTCTGGAGCTAAAACAATAGTCTGCCTGCTTCATTCGCAGATGCTTGTAGTGGTGTGAAAACCAGACCCATGCTCATGTCATTCAGTTTACAGCCTCAAATTTTCTGAGTATTCAGTTGTGTAGGAATCGTATTTTGAAGGAGACATTCATCCTTCAAGGAGAGAAAGGAAATTTGTGAGAAAGCTTTAGAAAACACTTGACCAGGTCAGAACATGGTGGGCCTTGATAGGACCTGCCTCAAAAGCATAAAGCTACTGCCCTCGCTGTGGTAAACTGTGAAGATTACCATAGCTTTGTCAGGGAAAGATGAGTATTTGCCCACAGTTACCACATGCTTCTCTTTGAGGTATGTGTCCCTGTGCTACACATGGGATGTGAACATGATCTGACAACACACTGTGGCAGTGCTTAGCAAAAAATAGCAATGTTTTCCCTGGCATCAGAGTCATATGAATGTGCAGTGGATAGAAGTTTAGAAGCCATCGTATAGACCCTTGTGATTCTGTAAGTAAACTCCAGAAAGTGACAGTCCACAACTTTAAGCATCCAAAGAAGTGCCAGTATGGCACATGGTTATATCTCAGGCTATATTAATCACTGCCTGCAAGGAAACATCCAGAGGGAAAAAGCAATCAAAGGAGTGATCATATCAGACAGAACATACAGAAACACTTGCTATGGTTATGTGTAAACCAACCACAGGCTCTGTTTACAAACCTTTCCATCTGTTCCTTTGCCTAATCATTTCTGCTTTCCTTCTCTGTCTTCTAACTTTCCTTCGTCTTTCCAGATGCAGGACGCTATGGGCTATGAGTTACCATGGGTGTATTTTGTCAGTCTGGTCATCTTTGGATCCTTTTTCGTTCTAAATCTGGTTCTTGGTGTGTTGAGCGGGTAAGCTGACAGTTTTGGTGTCCTTTTTCCAATGCTACAGGGCAAGACTCCATAATAAGGGTTCTTCCCTGTCACCAGGATTCTTTCAGAGGGATTAAAAATCTGAATTCAAGGAAGGTTCACATCAGCTCTCAAATATTTTGACAAAATGTTCAAACATTGCAAATAACACTGCAGGTGACAAAAGAGGTGTTATTCTCTGACAAAGAAACCTCAGGGCATTCAAAATTGCTAATGTTAACCTGTCATAAATTTCCAGAAAACTGGCTATTGAAAAATCTTACTGCTGGTGACTTGGGATCTCTTTGGCTGGAGCCTTGCAGTGCTCAGAATCTGAGCTTGTCTCACTAATTATCATTCCACTCTTCCAGGTCAATGATGCCATAGGAAGGGACTGGCCCTGGATCTATTTTGTTACACTAATCATCATAGGGTCATTTTTTGTACTTAACTTGGTTCTCGGTGTACTTAGCGGGTAAGCAGTACCAGGAAAATGTTTTGTTATTGTTTATTTTTTAAAATTTGTATTTCTATTCCTACTCTCTGGTTACCAAAACAACGGGCAGTGGTGGGTTGATCTCAGGAACCTTAATAGAAGGCCTAGGCTATTGCTGTGCTAACAGCAAAAGATGGCATTCCTAATGGTGTGGAAGGAGTCTTTTGACTAAATCAAAGGACTTCAAGACAATTTTTTGCTAGTAACTTGTTCCTCTTACCTAAAATCTCTGCCTGCGCTCTGAGGGAAGAGGACAATGCTACGCTCCCCTGTAGGTGAAGCGTACTATTCACCATAGAAGGGGATTAGAGTAAAACTTCTGGAAGAGTCAGTGGGGCTGAAGGAGGAATGAGAACATGAGACAAATGCGTTTGCATTTGTGGGATCAGATTCCTTCCAAATTATGTCTTCTCACGTGAGAAATTTTCACATTGCTCAGTATCTCTAAAGCACAGCCTAATAGGAGACGATTTTCCCTGGAGAGTGTCTTGGGCACGTTTCTTCTTCAGTAAGTACGTCTTCTCTATTGTGCAGATGACAAGCCTAGGATAATGCAGGGTGAAAAGATCATTTCCCTCTGACCTTTTCTAAGGATGAGCAGAGAAGCAAGACAGTTTCTGCTAGTGTTTAAGCATCCTGAGACATCTAGACGTTTAGTTGTATTTCAGTTCTGCAATATAACCCTCACTGCAAAGCATCATTTTAATAGCTTTGATTATAAACAATTGATATTGTACCCCAGTAGTTAAAAACTTTGCTGCCCCTGGGGAGCCACACAATTAGAGGAATCCAGCCAGCAAACATTCCTTGCAAGATTTTTAAAAAGAGATCTTCTAGAATTAGGCTTCTAATTCCATATTTGGGCATGTTTGGGTGCCTACGACTGTTCTATGTACATGGATAAATATGGTACGAGGAGTTTTATGCATCCTCTTTTTCTTTGTTTCTAACATCCTGCCTTCTTTCATGAGCTCTAAATGAATTTGGTCAAAAGCCTGTACCTGTTGTCTGAGTGGGCAGCCCTGAATTCCCTTGTTTTTTTATCGTGAGAGAGGGAAAATATCTCTGAGCATGAGAGAGGACTTGATGCCTCACAGGAATTATGTCCTCAGTACTTGGGCCAGCAACATACGAGGGGCAGTAGTAGGACCAGAGAAGATCCACCATTGGCCATCCTGCGAAGAGACAGGTAATAGCAGATCTACGGGAGGTATTACTACTATCTTCGTTATTCCATTGAAGGAGACGTGCTGTTAAGACTGCTGCTGCAAAAAGAAGGGTTTCCAAACAGTAAAGGGAATGGGAAAAAATCCCCAGTGGTGAAGTGTCAGGCAATAGTCTGTGTTTGGGTATCTGGAGAGTGATACTCTGGGTACAATTTTGAAACGTAAGCTCCTCATTTCTCCAGGTGGATACTCTGATCAGCAGGTAAGGATCTCAGCAGCAGTGGAGGATGATGACCCGCTGTCAGAGGGAGAGTGATCTGTTGTATCAGAGGTGCACTCAAGGACTGTATAAGATAGTGGTTTATATAAGATTGTATAGCATCTGATAGGATAAGCAGTGCCCGCGAGCCCAGCCCTGAGGAGTGCACGCTGTTGAAGCAGAGCAGATTCAATATACCAACACTTGGATTTGTGTCTGTACATCATTAAAAATTGAATTTCTTCTCTCTCTAACTTTTCAATTCAAGAAAGTGTTTTGGGGCCTAGATCTTCCACCTCCTGACACACTGCATCTAGACCACCACAGCTAGTGGTAAGAGATGGAAACAGTCTGTAGAGAGAACTGAAATGAAGGATGAAGTTCACCTTGTTTAAGCCAGGAGTCACTCTTTCTGGCTGTGTTCACAGTATTACGACAGCTGCACTGTTTCTGCAAATTTTTTCCCAACTGGAGAAAATTAAAAAGAAACTTAAGAATTCACATCCATGAAAAAACACAGAAATGATGGGACAAATTTTGCAAATTTTCTCCGGGCTAAATAAGCAACTCTTAAACAATTACCTTGCTAAAGCAGTTCTAAATTCTGCTGAGCTGCCAACTGCACTTTGTGGATTCAGCTTTTCTTTAGAGGCATGCTAGTAGTCTGATATATGTAGATGACCCACCTCTCTGTCCCATGTAGATACAAAGCAGCATTCCTGGGCTGTTTTGTACATCCATTCTGGGCATCTCTGATTTCTTCCACTTAATTATTTCAGGAACTTCACCGAGCATGTTGTGTAGGTATACTTCGTCAGTGACAGATTAGCTTAGTTTTTTAATCACTTCTGAATACATAAGTGTAATTAATTGTACTCACAAAGACTTTGATTGCACCTGCAAAATTAAATGCTGACTTCTGCTCTGCCTAAAGAGCTCATTTGTAATTTGTTTTTCCTCAGGTTTGTCATCTGTTTGTGATCCTTCTGGTGAATTTGGTCACGTGCTAAGCTAAATAGGATGACAGAGTATTTGTGTGTAGCTGTAATCCTCTCCCTATCTTGACTGAGCACAGTATAAAATTCATGTATGCCAAAGGAAATAGCCAGTCAGCAGATCACACAGTAGACCTCCTCAAGTCCAGGCAAAAGGATTCCACGTCATTGCTGTGAGCAGTGAAGACCTCTTAGAGGTCTCTTGAGGTCAGAGTTGCTCACATGTGTGTTACTTCTTTAAGGCAATTAGTGAGGAAAAAAAATGGCAGTGTGGGTTCAACTTTCAGACCTGCACACCTAAGCATATAGATTCGCATTTCTTTTCTATTTTGCCTGGCAGTGATCCAAATCCTAGGAGACAGGCCGAACGAGCAGTTGCCTAGGGCAGATGGAGGGCAGGAGAACAGCCATTTCTTCTGCTTTGAGAGGATCCTGGAAAACCCAGTAGGCTGGTTTTGATTCTCTTACTGCCAAGGAGGAGGTCAGAGTGAATGGGAGGCTGGCTATGGCTGTAGCTCCTCCTGGAGCAGTGTTTGTGACATTTCAGGACTTCTTCCTAGTCTTCTGTCGGTCTTCCAACCCTTCCCATTCCTTGGTGCACTTCTCAGGGCAGATGAGGTTTGAAGCCTTGTGCTGCACTTTTAGCAGTCAGGAAGAGTTTTGAACTGCTAGAATTCTGCTGGTTTTTATCACTCCTCTAAATATGAGAAATCATATTGAGATCAGATCTAGACAAGAATTACCTATATTCCATCATCAGGATGGGCAAGAGAAGTTTTCTTCTGGAACAGCACAGGATACAGAGCTGGGTGTTTACATTTATGATCTTGACCCACTCTAACTTCACACAGAGAAAACATCTCTCCAGAATAATCTGCTTTTTGGTATTCCCACTGGGAGATGTATCTTATTATTTTGTGGGAGAAGGAAAGGATAGGGAAGCAAACTTAATTCTGGTAAAAACAACCAGATTCACCAACTCTTAAACTGATGCTCACTGAGAAGAGACAGATTGCTTGGTAGTTCTGCAAGCCTTTGTCGTCCTGGTCCTGACATGATGGTGCAATCTTTTTTGAGAAGGCCACCTCCACACTCGAGATGGCACTTCCGTCAGAAAGCTTATCTGGTCCTTGGCCTCCCTGCTGAAACTGCAGACAATGACCATTTATTGCCAGCTGTGATGGTGGGAGAAGAATTGTGCCCATCTGCCTGCAACAGGAACTGGACTGAGGTCACCAGCTCATTTCACATGGGATGGTAAATGGCCATTGGTACTAGTTCTTGAACTACATTTGCCTGAGCACAGGCTGGCATTCTACATGGGAGGTGGTTTGAATTGCATTAGCAATTTCCTGAGCTGGCTGTTCTCAATGGTTTAATGTTAGCAGAGCATAGAAATAAAGATAATTTAAATAAGTTGTAGAGTCATCTGAGACATGGTGTCACACACTGTACAAAGGAAAGAGACATGGAATTGCAGACCACGTAGACTAGGCAACCACAGTGTTTTCAGTTGTGCCATTAAAAAGCTAGGTAACAAATTCACTGCTATGCAGACAGTCAGCGTAAAGACATCATGCTAAAATCTCACATTGGTTTAGTTAGCTCTTCCTCCAGCCTGAGTCCATTTCAGAGAGACAGTGAGAGGGGACTGAGAAGACCCAAGCGGTCGTGCAGCTCATATGCGTCTAACATAAATGATCCACTTCAGTGCACAGTAGGAATTTCACTTTCTGTAAACAGGACTGTTTCATGACATTTTCCTCTTTCATTTCTAAAACAGCTGTTTGCAAGTTGTATCCTCACAAATATATAGTTCTCACTTGGAGTTGAGGGCTCAGTCCTTTGCAAAATTGGACCATTTGTTCTAGATTCTAAAATACCAGTTTAGGAGCCAACAATTGAAATGCTGGGGTTTGATTTATCAAACAGGCTTAATAATGCATAGATTCATTCAGTGACTTTTTTTTTGAGAGTTAATTTGGATAAGGCACTATGTCAGACCCAGAGAAAAGATGTTATTGAAGCAGAGAATATAACTGCTATTGATGGATTTTTTCTGAAATTCTTTGTACAGTTTTTATTATTATTGTTGGGGGTTTGTTGGTTTGTTTGTTTCACATTTTAGATAGAAAAATATAACTCCCAGCATGAGACAATTTGATTTTTCATTCTTGCCATGCTTGGAATAGCTGTTTTTGTCTTGTGGCTAAGTTTGGTCCCAGCGTTGAGTGTGATCTACCTTCAGGCCTGAGAAGCAAATTATTCTCTTTCTCATTTCCACCTTCATTGTCGTAGTCCCACGGGATGGGCTGAAGTGACGACAATGTGACAGGGGTGAAGATCACACAGGCATACTCGGTCACATACTTTGGCTTGAAATTAAGGCATCATCCTACTTTTGTTCTGCTGCAGTGCTGGTTTCATGCACAGCACAGAGTATTCAAAGCCTGATCCAAAGCCTGTGAAGTCAATGGAAATCATTCAGTGGGTTTTGGACCACACAGGAGGAAAGTACTTCACTGTCACTGTCGGAAACTCACCTCCATCTCAGTTTCTTGAGGACACTTCACATGGCACTCCTTAACATGTTGGGTAGGATTTTCATAATCCTAATATTATCCCACCAAAGTTGGTGGTAGGTTTCCTATTTGTCTTTGCAGGAGCAAACCTAAGACAAATATTAGGTGGAGTTTTGCTGACAGTCATCAGCAAGGGTAATGGATAATGCATTGAAGAGAATGACTTCATCTCTCATCTTTACAAACAGCAGCCCATATTATCTGCTGTGTGTGCCTTATGTAGTGATCTGCTTCAGCAGATGTAAGACTTAATGCTGAAGTACTCTTGGTCCAGTACTTCTCACAATCATTAAGCTTAGTTTTTAAAATATAAGCATTAAAACCTGGTTTAGAACCACAGGAGAGTCTCTAAATAGAGGTAGGTCAGCATTTCTAGAAAAAAAAGAATGCAGCATAGGTGTATCTTTCAGAGAGGAAGAAACAGCACCTCAGCCAAAAAGAAGGCAAAGCAAGCAGCCAGGTTCATAACTAAGCAACGTGGAATTCTTGTTCCTGTGCCCTCTGTTTTAGGCCTATATTCCCAATAGTGGTCTTTCATGAAACTATCAAATGTCTACCCTAGTTCACTTTCTGGCAGAATCTATTCGTTTTGCTTACACGTAATTTATTGTGTTTGTCTACCCAACTTGAGATTTGGAAAACATGTTTCATGTCAGATAACAGCCCTGAATACTGAAAGTCTGCAGTAAAACACTGGGTCTGAGTTTTTCAATATGCTGTCCAGTACTGTGGATGAAATTGCCCATAATTAAAAGTGTACGGAATTGTGAGTACTATTAATTACACTTACAATTAGCCCAATTTAGTTGTGATTTGATGTAAAATCTTAAAGACAGATTGAAACCTGGTTTAAAATTAGAGCCACCATCTCACTCTCCAGATGTCAGATTATTGTCAAACGGTTCATCATTGAATTAAATTAACCATATTTGTATAGATATTAATGGCTAACTGCTGGAGAATATTAAGTGGTAAAGAATATTAGAAAGTGTATGGTATTATACATAAAGGTTACATGTGTATTTTATTTGAATTGACAATCAAATGTTGCAAATGAAAGGATTAAAAGAAGGTATTCATCTTTTCCTAAGCATTGGTACAAAAGTGGACACTCCAGCTGTTTTACATGTGTATCTAGCAAGGATACTCCATTCATGTGTCTGTCTTGCAAGAATAGAGAAAGCTGGGTGTGCTACACAGGGTGTGGAGCCTTTCTAGTGGAAATCAATCTAACCCGTTGTTTTTCAATCTCTTCCTTTCCTCCGCCCGTGTCCTGTCCCTCCCTCCCGCTTGCTAGGGAGTTTTCCAAAGAAAGAGAGAAGGCTAAGGCTCGGGGCGATTTCCAGAAGTTACGGGAAAAACAACAGCTAGAGGAGGATTTGAAGGGATACTTAGACTGGATAACTCAAGCAGAAGATATTGACCCAGAAAATGAAGATGAAGGCATGGATGAGGAGAAGCCTCGAAACAGTAAGCAATTTTCTTCTCTTTCTCTCTCTCTCTCTGTGCTTTTAGCAAGAGAGTCTGTGCCCACCTGCTGTAGTGCTGCGAAGGCTTCTGAGGAAGGACGAGTTCTTCCTGAGACTCTCACTAAGCTTATACATGATTGCAGTTTAACACCTGTAGGAAACAGTGGGAGGGAGAAGTATGCGTACAATAATTGATGTTGTTCTGCAGGTCCTCAGTTCCTTGTCTGTGATACCGACATAAAATCCTGATATTAAACAGAAAAAAGATAAATATTGCTGTTAAAGTCCACTACTGAGAGAAGTTTTAAAATATACATCTGTCTCCTATTCATTTATTTAGTTGCAGTTCAGTGTTGCAGGCTGTTTACACGTGGTTAATTACTTTGAAAGCAAAGGTTTCTAGGCAAAGCAGTGCTACGGTGTGGGACAAGGGCCAAATCAACCCTCTTGTACATTAAGCGGGCCATCTGCAACTCTGTTGAAATCAGTGGAATTGTGTTTGCTTTTGCCAGACTCTCAGCCATTTCTTGTGAGGGATTTCTCTTTTATTCTTCGGTTCTGGAGTTAAGAAGATGTTTGTGCAAAGTGAGAATTCACCAACTGTCTCTTTTTATTAGAAATCCTGAAGAAGGAAGGGTTTGAAGAAAGCAGCAATTCCCTACATTTCATTACCTTCAGTGAATCTTCTCCTTCCACCTTCGCTTTTACCAATACAGGCTGTGTCACGCTTCAGAAACACCTGGCACTTATCACTGCAGGCCGTGCACTTGGGAAGTGTTAGAGTTGGCACCTTTAGACAGTTACACAGTTAATGGACACTGGCTCTACTCTTAGCTTTCATCACAGAGATGTACGTTTTCCTAGTTTGATTTTGGAAGAGAAGACATGAAATATTTCCCTAGAGATCGCCCTTCCTACCAAACAATTAAAATCCATGGAATGATCCAATCAGAAACATATATTCTAGTGATGGGAAGACTGGACATGGGAAAGTCGTGCCTACAGAGTATAGCAAGATTTGTATCAGATGCTCATGATCTTTTGGGGAGTAAGCACTACTCCGTGTTGCTGCCAGAACATTTAAGTTCTTTTAGAAAAAAAGTGTGGAGTCATTAATATCAGTTTATACCCATGATATTTAAGAACTTGGACTTGAAGGAGTCGCTGGCGTGACTTGCTCAGACTTTCCCCAAATCAGGTTGTTTTATAGTTGACTTTCACAATTTAACCTCAGTAATTGCTCAGAAATGAATTTATTATTCATTTCCAAAATTTGCTTCTCTGTGGCATATAATACATGGAAGGTGATGTCTGGTTATCAAAATTAATTTATTTGTGGACAGAATTCCCTGTTCAAAAAAAAAAAAAAAAACCCAAAAAAGTACCACAGTGAGCTTTTGTTGATATACTTGTATGACATCTGAGTGGGGAGGCCAAGGACTTGGTTGCACACAACTCCACTGAAGTCACCAGGAGACTTTCCTTTGACTTCAGTGGGAATTGGGTCGTGTTTATCACATTTGCTCTTAGAGACACACCTGCGAAAGAGAAGTGTAGCCATAGTGGTGAGGTGGTGTGATGAGAACTTGCCTTGGTTACTAGCAGATCTGAAGTTTGGGTGGTTTTTTAATTATCACAAAAATAATGCTGCTTTGGTAAAAGAGTTGTGGGATGTGTCAGATGTAGATTCATTTATGGTGTGTGCTGTGGGGTGGGGTCAATCCACATTGTAGCTAACAAGCTCCTTGTATGGGTAGTGATGTTAAGAACTGAAAGATAACTTACCTTCAGCTTGCTTTCAGTTCTTCCTGTTCGGTTTAATAAGGTGAGTTTTGTAAGACGGTTTGTAAAATTAGTCCTCTTGCATCTGACAAGTCATCTAGAGTTTCTCACAGTTGGTTGTTAATGGCAGAATGACAGACGATTGGCAAGCTAACTTGTTACCGATTTCTTTTTCAAACTGTGCACGAATACAGTGTGTGCAGTGCCATTGGTTCCGAGCGTCAGGTCTAAGGGCAGCAGTTGGTGACTCGTCCCTAGTACACAGCACGTCATTCTCTGTGGCAGTGTGGCTTAGCATCACATTATCTGCTTTTGTTACATGACAGCCCGGGCTTGGGAACAGATGTCTAGAGTGCCTAGCACTAAACTGTAGGATTCTATGCTGCTGTTGAGAGGAATTGCTCAGGATGTGAAGGAAGGCTGTGGACTGATTTTCGCCATGTAATGGGGACAACGGTCGTGCTAACAAAAGCCTCTGCACAAGAGGATGGCATAGACCAAGCAAACAGGTCACTCCATGAAGTTTAGTTGCCTGTTCTTCTGACATATGTGCCCCATCTAGAGCAGGCTGTTGATAACAGTATTCTTCTTAGCACCTGTGGCCTGCATCTAGGAATGCCAAATTAATCCTTCTTCTAGCTTTGGTATACTGTCCGGTGCTGTACTTTGGTCTTCCCACCACAGGCTTTTCTGACTATGGAAGTAAAGAGTCTGTGTGTTGTCATCCTCTGGTGAGGAACCAAATAGCCTCTGGGTACCCACTGAAAAGAGCAACACTCCCTTACCCCACCCTGAAGCCGGTAAAAATACCTGGATGGATGTCCCCACCAAGCAAAGCTGTGGAGCTTACACTCTGGCCATTTGTATTCCATGAACTGCATTAATTTTTCTTTTCCAGTAGGCTGTTGTAGTTACTTTTGCACAATTGTGGGTACCATATTGTTGAAGCTCTATTGTATTTCCTGGTATTTCTGAATTTCAATCTTTATTCACATAACAAGTGAGAATGTATTTTCTAAACCAAATAGCTTGCAGATGTCCTCTCCTAAGATGTCATGCTCACTTGATTGGTTGACATGCTTATCTGTCATGCATGTCACATGGGAAGAAACTCCTGGTAGATTTACTGGACCTACCTATGTGAGTCCCCATATTGTTTATCCTACTGCCTACGAACATACCTTCTGCAGAACGATCTCAACCCACTCAGGTGCTGGAGAGTAGCTTACTAACCAGCTCTGACAAGGCCTGTCTGCTCTTCTGGAGCTGAGTCCCACTGCAGCTGTACTGCTCTTGGGGCTTGATAGATCTGGTAGCAAATGTGTTGAATGAACACTGTGTAAAAAAATCGAACCGAGAAGTAGAGACCCTTTCCTTAATGGCTTCAGCTTAAGATAATACTACATAAAAGGTACCATGAGTAAGTGACCGGGTGTTTTGTTTGGGTTTGGTTTTTTTTGGTGTGTTGTCCACTGTGTTCAATGTTTTGGCATTCATGCTAGCAGTCAATCACCAGTAGGGTTAAACTGAGGCAGAAAGATAGTATTAATTCTCTTCCAAAAACCGTCTACAGAATAAGCTCCAACTATAAGGGACAGATGGCACAGCTGTAAATGCCCTAAGGAATCCCTTTGGCTGGAGTGCCCCTAAGACATTTGAATCCCACCTACTAGCGGTGCTGAGCTTGCACCACTCCAGTGCCTTCTTTGTCTACTTGTGTTTAGCTCTTTCTGAAAGCGCTCAGTTGCCTCATTTGCAGCTTCAGCATGCTTTTCTCTCAAGTGCTCTTCATCGTTTGCTGCCTTCATCTCTAGTACAATGTCCTGAACTCTACAGAAGAGTGTTACTGCCCCTTTCCAGCACACTTTGTTCAGTGATTAATTAATTGTGTTGACTTTTAAGGTATCAGCCCTGAGCCTTTCAGATAACAATTCACTGAAGTGCACAGGGCAGTTCAGACCTCTTTAAGTTGTTTTAGCTCAATAAACTTCAGGGGTTGCCTTTGCATCCATTAAACTGTGCTGATGCTCAGGAGATACTGGCTCCTGCCTGACCTCTGACAGTGACTCACACCATTACTTTAAAGAAGTCACATCAGTATTTACCTCCTCAGTTTCCCCTTGGAGATTGTTTGGAGGTTTGGGGTGTTTTATAAAGAAAACAAGAAGATTTCAGAAGTTTAATTAAATTATACTTATTAAACTAGAGTCTCAGCTAACGTAAACTCTGAGATTCAGCAGTTCACACCATCTGGGCTCTGGTGCAGGTAGCCTGGGAACTGCCTCCTGTAAAACAGAGAATGCAAGGTGGAAGGGAAGAGAAATTCACTTGCATCCCCATTTGGTTTGGCTGCCTGTGCCGGTCCTTAGGGCATCATTAGTCATATTTCGTACATGCCACTGCTTTCCTGAAACTGTCAAACCTTGCCCTAAGTCTCATTGGGTGTTTACAGCCCTTCATGAAATGGTCAACAAGTCCAGGGACTACAACAGTGAAGATCATAGCGGAGGAAAGGGTAAGAAAGGAAGATAAATGCAGCCGGACAATCAGAGTTAGAGTTCAGAGTCAGAGACACTCTTAGGGTTCTTAGGGTTAAGGGTTCATTGTCCAACTTAATGACCTTATGGTCATAAGACATTGACCTAAGGATTCGTAAGACTGAACACTTAGGGGTCAGAGTCGGACAATCTTCAGCTGTCTAGTAATGGGTCAGCTGTGCTCTCCATAGCAGAGGTCTTGGTGGTGTTCTGAGGAAGTTTATTACCAGTCATCTTTCACATGCTTTGAGGGGCAGTCACAGAGCAGGCTGAATTCATTTTCTGTGGTTTTGAAAGTACATGTTTAAGGCCGTTTTTCCTTGTTGTTTGTAAGCATGATTTTGCCATTATGGCAGATGTGAGGTGGGAAATGTGAAAAGGCTCCTGTTATGTTGATGGTTTTCTTCTGTGCTTTTTCCCTGATGGGCCTTCTGCACAGGAAGAAAACGTTAATTTGACAGAGGAAACACATGTCGTGGCACAAAATGGCTACTATATTTCAAAATTACGTGATAGCAAAGAGAACCATCCTTCCTGTTGCCACAGTAACTGGGAATTTGCCCTTTTTTTTCTTCCTGAGCGTGGTCTGGAATGCATCCGCGTTGCTGTGGGCAGAAACAGGAAACCTCAGTCCAACCCAGATTCTCCTCCTATTGAAATTAATTGGCAAAACTCCCATTGACTGTGCTGGGGTCAGGAAAAAGCTGTGAATGGGCAGCGAGAGTTAGTTTGATGATTCTGACTGCTCAGATTTTGCCCTGCCTCTGTTTCCTTCTATTTCAGTTCTATCTGGTACTGCCATCTGCAATGTGAGTATGACCACATTAATATCAGCACAGTCCCTAAGAGTAACAGAGCCCACTGCTTGGCCTGAGATCTGTTAGCAAAGGCATTCTGAGATTCAAGACAAATCATTCTACTAGTTAAGTCATAGCCAAGGTAGTACTGTAAATTCAAGAGCTGATCTGCTAGTAGCTTACCCTACAAAAATTTAAAGTCTAATCATACTCCAGGCCTCTATTGTAATGGGCCTGATGGCTGTAGATAATCAAGTTTTCAAGTAACACAACAGAAAAAACAGTACAAATCAATGTATCGCCTATCAAAAGCATATAGCAATACTTCAGATAGTACATTAAATAATGAAAGGTGTGGGAAGGGGGCTGGCTGTAGGTGCAGATTTATGCCTTAGTTAAAGTAGGAATAGAAAGTGCCCAGCTGAAGATATAAAGTACAGAAATACAGGCAGGTTCTAAAATATGTGAAAACTCTAAACTTTTTAATAATAAATAGTCTTGAATCTTCACCTTCAGAGCAATTCTTACAGTACCTTGTGACCTTTGGAAATATTTGTTCACATCTTGAGTTCACTGCCTCTAAGGAATCAACTGCAACCGAACTTTTTGGTAGACCACAGATTTTGTCTCACTCCTACAATCAGTGTTGTAGGAGTTCTACAAGTTCTACAGCTTGTGAACAGCACTAGTCATGACTAGGCAGTAGAGTACATGTAATCACCGGCTTATGACAGTGTTCCTTAGGAGAATATCATTTTGAGACAGGGAGGAAGTTTTCAGCTGCAAAAGTAGAACTTATAGAAGAAATTGGGACTCTTGGACCATTAGAACTTTTGGGAAAATCTGTGTCTTTCATGGAAACGCTTTGTGCTTCTTCTGATCGTCGGGCCAGAAATGAGAACAGGAGAGCTGGTGGTTCAAACAGGACAAGAGAAGAATTTGAGAAATCTAGAAATAAAAGCCTCAGTAATTTCAACTCAAACAGTGTTTTATTCCCAAGAGCTCCAATAGTAGTTTGACCCTATTAAATAACAGGGATAAAAGCATGACCACCTTTCTCTAAAAGTTCAGGATTTTTAGGATTTCTCTATCCAGTTCCTGCTGACTTGACTTCCTTTTGCAAAGTCAACTCACATAGCACAAGGAGACTCCATTGATTTCAGTGAGTACCAACTGCTTACTGTTGACTTTAATGAAAGCTGTCACTAAATGCTGTGCAACCTTTTGGGAAAGTGAGGAGTTTGAAGGTGTTGGCTAGAGAGAGTTTTGCGTAGAGATCTAATCGGGTTACAAAGATAAAAGAACACCAACTTGCTCCATTTTTACATTTAGTATTTGCATGTGTCAGCTTGCTCTGTGGCCTTTGAATCATATCCATGACAAGGAAGTAGCTTATTACTTTCAACCTGAATAGACATCATCATTCTGTGGAATAATGTCCAAAGCAGAAAGTACATAACAGGATTTTCAAAGACTTGGTTACAGGCTAAAATTTCAGGGTGGCCTAAAAAACTCCTGGTCCATTTTCGTGATGAATTTTAATGGGGAAATGCACAGCTAGGGAATTAACATGCAAGATTCAAAGTAGAAAATGAGAGCATATTTACAAGATGTCTATTTTAAATTCGGTCTTGGCCATTGCTGCCTTTTAAATTCACATCATCTTACTCTACGAGCAAAAAGGTGATGTACTGAGTTAATTTTTGTCTCTCCTGTTTAACAGAACACACTTGAAACTTGCTTGAACTTCTCTGTTGACAGCAAGTCATTTCACCCTGATTTACTCTAGTTTCATCTGCAGAATTTGTCCCGGTGTATTTCACATACGTATGGAAGGACATGGGCAACCACCCCTTGACAGGCATGTACATCTTGGTATTTTAGAGGATTTTTGCTGATTGTCAAAAAGCAATTTGAAGAAGCACAGGGTGCTCGCATAGAGTTTGAGGTCAGATAAGCAAAACCTGTAAGAGGCACAGGCTGCAAAATGAAACCTTTGTCAGTTTAGTTCTTCCAAAACCAGCTGGTGATTTGAGAATGGTATACAACCTGGTTGCATTTTGCTTTCCATGTGTAAATACAAGAAAATAAAAGCCCGTGTTGTAAGATGATTTATTATCTGTCAAAACCTCATCTAAAGAGGAAGAAGACACAATGTCATCTACTTTTATCATTGCCCACTGACATGGGAGATAATCAACTTGGTAACTCAGAAAACCGAGTGGACTGCAGTGCCAACAATTGTAGGCATTTTGCAAGGGCACCTGATAGGTGTTTCACAAGGAGTTTAGTAGCTATGATAGATTTATTCTCTTTCACCTGGAGACAGAGGGCAAAGAAGTGGTTTGTGGTGTTCACTCCACCACCAGTTTCTTCCAGAGGAATAAAACCTCCATGTACTCAGCTGCAGAGGTTCCAAAGCATGGTGTGCCTGGACAGGAGTGACAGCAGCTGCCAGCTGTGTGCTGCGCCCAATGCATGCTCTGTAGAAAACAGTCCCAGTGGCATTCTTCTGCCTTGCCATCTTTTGAAGTAGCTCAAACACTGCTCTTAATGCTAACACTAGTTTGAGGACACTTACTAAAAGGCGTTTTTAAACGAGAAGTCAGCTTTGTTTCCATTGTGTGGTTGTTCTCTTCTTCACAGAGAAGCTGAGGTTGCAAAATGCTGCATGGGTTTGTGCTACAGATGTCAAGCTGGAGTCTATAATTAGCATGCTGCCTCGAAAAAGATTCTGGGACATTAGTTTTCACATTGGGCTGAATCACTCCTGCAGGCCTTACGCAAAAATCCTACTGAAGTTGCTGGGGTTTTGGCCTGGGTAAGGACTTGGCTGCCAATCTGTTTCATCTGAGCTGGGTAACAAAACATGCAGGTGTCAACACTTGAAAATGTTGCCCCTTGTGAGGTCTTGATGCACCAGAAACTTCTCTGTGTTCACACCTGGCTTCAATATTGTATAACTGTCATCCACCAAAGAGAAAGCACGAGGTATTCGGGATCTGAAGTCGCTTACAAGACTGAATGGTCCAAACAGTATTGTTTGCCCAGTGCATAATTCCACTGGCTAGAACGCAGTGGTATCGGGCATGAATTTGACCTGCTGTCATTACTAGCATTTTGCTTTTATAACTATACTTGAGAAAATGTGGGATCAGACCCAGATAAACTTCTATATCCTAAAAAGGAAAACCAACATACATCAGAAAAGAATGAGAAAGTGTTTGTGAGGCATCATAGTGACCCTGTAGGTAGCTGTGGTAGCAGAGTACCTAGGGCATTGCTATTCAGCACTGTAGGTGAGAGAAAGTAAAGCTGCCATGTACAAGTGTCGCTTTTGTTGTGTATTTTTCTGTGCAGCTGAAATAGCAAAAGAAAGATCTTTTAGGGTGATTCTCTTCCACTTTTGCTCCATGTTCCATCAATGTCAACAAAACTATGGTGCCGACATTTGATTTTTTCCTATTGGAATAAAAACAGAACTGAGAGTAGACTTGCCTCCTGCCTCTCTTCACATGTTGCTTTCTTTCTTTATTGAGTGAAATATCAAGGGAACAGTGGGGCCTTATGCTTGATTGTTTTGTTGTCCTCCCCCTTTCCAAGAGGAGAAAAGAGGAAATACTTAGGAGAAAATTAGTTTTCTCAGCAAAATGAAATAAAAATCTTTGGTGTTTAAGTTATGGTTAGAAATGTTTCATGTACAAGATTGATCCTTTAAAATATATATACAGGTTAATATTTGGAGAAGGGAGAAACGCTGTTCTGGGCTCTTTTGTCTAATTTAAAGAAAAAGGCACAGGAAGGATAAACAATGTTCTCAAGGTCACCAACCCTCTCTGTGCCAGTGCCAGAGTCTCTCACCCCATTCTCTGCCCACTAGACCAGAATTTTGACCTCGAATTGTATCACATAATGCATTAACAGGTTTGAGCATGGTGGTTTTGAACTTTTTTCCTTCGCTGGGAATTCACCGTAATTATTTTAATCACTTTAATAGATACAATTTTCTTGTTCCCCTGAATGTATGGATGGTTCACTCTGCAGAAGGTAATTAACAGGTTTGGTTTTTATTAGTGATATAATTTAATAACCCAGCTTTTATCAAAAAACAGCATTTAGGTTCATTGTTCTGTAGATTTCACAGCTTCCCAGTTTCTCTCTCTCTGGCTGAAAGGAATCTTGACCATAAAACAAAAAGCAAGCAACTATTTAAAAAATTCTTCCCTTTCCTCCTCTGCTGATAGTTACTGCTGAGGATAGGTAAATCCCATCTAACCAAACAAGATGTAGAAGCAGTTTAGCTCAAGCCTGTGTTTTATGCCAAATCACAGTATGGAGAAAACAATTCGTTTCCATGTTTGAATGGAGAGCAAAAGAAGAAAAATCTGCTGGTATTCAGAAAGCCTCAGGACAAAGCTGTGGCCAGCGTTACAATCTATAATTCTGCAGTAATTTGTTCCAACATGGCATCAGATGGCCTGATATTGTTTGGTGAAGTGGGAAAAGCATTTCTAGAAAGTAAAGCAGAGTAACTCTTCAGCTGGGGAAGACGGGCCAAATTCAGGCATGTATCTGACTCCAGCCAGCTTCTTAAGTGAGTGCTGGTGAATAGTGACAGCTCCAAGATAATTAAGTGACCCTGAAAGGGTCACTGCAATGAGCATCTACCAAATCTCCATGCCACTGCTGCTACTTTCGCATAGGAGAAGGAGACCAAACTCAAAACCCACTAATTTCTGCCCACGGGCTCAAATTTTCTTCTTACTCCCTTGCAGGCATCAAAAGCTACATAAATTAGATAAGCTCCCAGGCTGCTGGGAAAAAACTCTTCCTACAAGATCCTCTCTGTCTGAAAAAGTTTTGTGGTGATCTACATGCGCTCTTGCTCTCTTGCAACTGAGGACTGATCTAGCTTGTGTTGTTCAACTTAAAGTGTTTTTCCAGCTTCTCCCTGCCTTGATTCTTGTAAGCTGGAGCACAAACAACATTACACTGAGAAGTGCTAGAGCAGTGATTTGTGACCAGCTACAGCATATAAAGGCTGACATTAATATTGATAGGGCGTCAAGTTTATCTGCTATAAAGGCTGTTTCCCTAGCAAAGACTGTCTGGTGAGAGAACACCTCTGTTTTGCATGCTGGAAGAGAGGCTTATGTTGATGTAGGAATCCTCTTATAGTACTAGTATGTTACAGAGAAATGTCTTTGAAGGTAAGGCTTTAGAGGGAATCTATTGTTTGTATAGCAGCGGAAGACACATTTGTCCAAATACATTAATCTCCATCTGCCCTGTTGGGACGTACTTCTTGAAGCTCTGAAGATTTATCCACTGACACTGTGATTCGACTTCTCAGGAAAGGACGTCAGAGAAAACAATCTGTGAGAAAACTGCCGTTGCCATACCTTCTGATGGATTGAATGTGCTTTATTTCCCATGGTTACAGGGGCAAAGAAAGCATTCTGTACCAGGATCTCCACAGAAAATTTTAGGAAGAAATGCCACAAACCCCCAAGCTGAGTATTTGTACAGCAAGGTCTTTTTTTTTTTTTTTTTAAGTAGATGCGTAAAGTGTGCTCTCAAATCTTTATAAAGGCACTTATAAAGTGTTTTCAAAAACTGTGGAGTATTCAGCAGTTCATGCTGAAGTCTGTGAGAATGACCCATGATCAGTGTTTGAAAATCAGTTATCATTGCAGCTGTAGCCTTAAGAGTCTATTCATTGAGAAGAAGGCATTGGTGAGCAGGACGGATAGCAGCTGAAATCCCAAGGAATTTTTAATGTGGTATAAAGAACTGTCAGGAGAGAGGCTGTGGTGTTCAGTAATGGTAGCTGAGGGACATGGAGCACATGTTTGGATTTAGAAACAACTTTTGGGTGTGAGAATTAGTTGTATGACAGTAATGGCAACTGAGATCGAAGCCACAGTGTGCCTAGCACTGTATATACACAAATTAAAAGTATGTGCGTGTGCTTCCTTTGTACAGGAAACCAAAGCTAGTATAGATGGGATTCAGCTACCTAAACATATCGATCTAATGCCAATTTATACACTTCATGGTACCCAAGGCCTTCGTTCTGGACTGACAGATCAAGTATAGCAGCTGGGGCTTGTACTCTTGCAGCGTGGTGGATGGAAGGGCATATCCCATGTGGGATGTCAAAAATGCCAAAAATGAGTAGTACAAAGACACGTAGGAAAAGTTTAGTACAACTAGAATGTTCAATACAGATCTTGTAACCTGAATGTCTTAAAAGTGTTCTTGGTAGACAGAAGAATGCGATAGGACCACCTGTAACAGAAATTGTTCTGATACGAGTTTTTCCCCCGTTGTCTAAGTGTGTATTCATCATGACCTATCTACCTACTCTTTTTCTTCCCTTATGTAATTTCTACCATAACTTGAAGATTCATGTGTAGGAAGATAAATACTGAGGTCCAGACCTGGTATTCCTTGGCCCGGACCAAGAGCGCTTTGTGGGACAGGGTCAAATTGGGAAGCTTCTAAGAGACCAGGGCAGTATGGGGGAGGCAGGAGGCACATGAGCAGAGCTCTCGTGGGGCAACTGCATATCTTCCACTTTCCTTGCCCATGACTGCAAGTAGCTCTCTTAAATGGATTCACAAGCAAGCACACAAAAAGGCAAAGATAATAGTATTTTGTTTTAAATGCAAGTGGGGGTAGAAAGCTGACCCTGCTGTTTTGAAGGCAGTGCAGTGGAGCAGCAGGCTGAGCTGTAGCTGACAGGAGGTCTGCGACGCTGTAATGTTCCTGCGGCAGAGCTCAGAGACAAGAAGCCTGGGAGACATTACGCAGCTGAACTAGCACGTATATTATCGAATTGATAGCCAGTGCTGGCACAGCTGAGAAGAACTGACAGCTGTGAATGGCACCCAGCTCTTCTCAACACTTTGGTGGGAAGCCTGGAAAGCTTGCAGCAGGACCTCAGTACTGGCATGGCTCTGACAGAGCAGCAGTCACACCCTTGCTCTGTGCCCGCTCACTTCTGCTTATTGGGTGAGAAACTTCCCATCCACTCTAGTGCAGTCTGCCAACGGGATAGAAATCTCTGGTTGTATTTGCTCCTGGGAAGCAAAGTAGGTCTCTCCATCCCAGTTATCTCATAAACAACATCAAGCCTGGAGAAGCGGCGGGGGAAGGAAAATGTTTCCAACTGGGGAACTGAGCTGAAAATAGCTGTGGCACTGAGTCTGCCTGCTGATTACAGCAGCTCTGCAGTTAGCAGGATGGTAGAGCTAAGTCAATAGATCAGTCTTTCAGATGTTGAGGCCTGAATTTGGCTTTAGGCCCGTGGGTGTCTGTAGTGCTCTTCACATCCTCATTTCCGTTTACAAAGTTCACAAACCACAGTATGATGCATCTCACTTCTCCTTGTTGACCTGAGGAAGAACTGAAGTCAGACATGTCCCTCTAAGTGCAAACTATTGAGATCTTATGGTGACCCAAGGGTAGGTAGCATGGGCGTCGCTGAAGATCAGGATGAGGGTGTTACCAACTACATTAAAATCTGTAGGCTGAGGCAGCAGAAGGGTTAGACATTCAGAACAAGGATGCAGTGGCAGAGCTGCGTGGATCCTCACAGATGTGCAGATAACAATGTAAGTGTATTATCTACCTGTTCGAAGAACCACGAGCAGAATAACAGGGCTATGCCAGGTCACGAGTGACTTGCTTTAACACAGCTGTGTGAGGGAAGCTTGCATAACACCTGCCCACACGAAGCTTAGCTCAAGCTGTTGTTATCAGTCCCTCACTCTCCTGCACACTAGAAGTATTTGCAAACTAGGAATCTATTATTTCAAGGCCACTATAAAATGCTTGTTTCTTTGGCTTGAGGTAATTGACACATTCTCAAGGCCCTACTTAAGAGGTGAAAAAGCTTTAATTACAGGTTTGACAAGCTGACTTTAAGGGCTTAACTTCAATTCTTTGCTTTTATTCTGGCTGCACACTAACACACAGCCTGCCCAGCTAGCATGTCTCATGCTGCTGACTCATATGATACCGTGATAATAGTGTCTAGTATCAGACTAGTCATTATGTTAGCAAAAGTGTCTGAAATAACACCACACGCAGGAGGAGCACACAAAATCACAAGCATTTTATTTACTAGGCACAGAAGAGATGTAGCAGACTAGGGTTTCAAAACAGAATTTTATGCACATTTCAGAATAGGAGAGGTGATTTCCATTTCAGATCATGAGGCTGAATAGAATCTATTCACTGTGATCCGTGAATACAACTACAGGGGTCCAGCGCTTTCACCCAGCCCTGGCTCCAGAGTGACCTAGATGTGATGTGTGTGTTGCTATACCTGTCCATCAGTGAACTGAACTGCGTTATTGCTTACCATCAAGGAAGGCATCATCCAGAAGCCTTCTTACACATCCCACGTGAATACTGCTATTAGAAAATATCGGCACGTGCTGAGAATTAATCTCTATCAGGCACTGCCTGTGCAACGGGACTGCTCAGATGGACAGGGCCTTGTTGTTCTCTTTTCTTGATAATATTAATGCTTAAATATTTTA
>Ga0065711_1001799_pt1 | contig 39192 bp, 20 predicted proteins | sample Hoacrofraction12_FD_59098 | JGI IMG/M metagenome (GOLD analysis project Ga0065711, IMG submission 59098) | Hoatzin crop microbial communities from Cojedes, Venezuela - Epithelial fraction 12 v2 (version 2) | ecosystem: Host-associated > Birds > Digestive system > Esophagus > Crop | place...
CCTCCCTGGGCAGCCTGTTCCAGTGCTCCGTCACCCTCAGAGGGAAGAAGTTCTTCCTCATGTTCAGACGGAACTTCCTATGCTTTAGTTTGTGCCCATTGCCCCTTGTCCTGTGGCTGGGCACCACTGAAAAGAGTTTGGCCCCATGTGGTAACATCTTCACTGGACACATCCACTAGAAATTTTGTATTTGTCATTGCATTGTCTTAGGATAAGGTCCTCTTCAATTAACTCATTTAGATTCTTTATTAAGCTTTGCATCTCATTTTTACTCAATGACTTTTGCAAGACAACAATACAGAGAGTTTAAGGAGGCAATTACACTTGGTATGAAGTTGCTTATATTCCAAAGAATCCTTGTGTACCTTCCCTTCCATCCCTCTCTCCCTTCTCTTTGTCCTGCTTCTTTCCTTCCTTCATCTTCCTTTCTCTCCTTCTTCTTCCTTCTTTCTTCTTTTCTTTTCTAAGAAATACACTCACTACACAGTGTTCGTATTCTTAGTGCTATTATTCATTCAGGTCAAGGCCCAGCACTTTGGGTTCTTTGGGAGCTCCTTGGAAACATTGGTCTTAGTCTTCTACTGTGTTTCCCAGATCACAGTGTCATCTGTTTAGGTCTTAGCATGTCCCTCATTACAGAAAAAATGGTTGTATTTTCTGGCAAAACACCTATGGAGCTAAGTATAACCCAATGGCAATTGGAGGAAACCGTGTCTCCCAAAGGAGGTGTTGGAGGTGCATAAACATACACTCTGTTTGTCTAAGAACCACTGCCAGAAGCCTGCTGAGGCATCAAGAGTAGAAAAATATTTGGCATAAGCCATCTCCTCCAGAATTTCTCTCCTTGTAGGTAGTGGAAAATGTTTCCTTTTTACATATTTATTTAGTTCTTTTGAGTCCATTCCTGGGCAAAGGGTCTGTCTTCACACTAACAAGAAAATTTACTGATTCTGTTGAACCTTTTATTCACACTCTCCTTTCAAAGTATTAAACATACCCAGTTCCTTCATTTTGTTTTGTCCCTAGGCAAAGAAATGTATTTTTGAACTGTGGTAGACTGGGATCTCTAAATCTAGTTTTGAATTCTGCTGAGAGATTCCTACAAAGATGTTGCAAACCTCTACTTTATTGTCTCTCATCAACAAGGTGAAATTGTGAAGTGCTTAATGTATTTCTAAATCAGCATTTTTTCCATGTTTTTTTCGTTTCTTCCAATTTCTTACTTACCCATACTTTCCATTCAAATGCTCCATTCTAAGTTCATCACTGGAAGACTGATCTTCTACTGTTTCTTTTAGTACTAATAACACTGGTTCTGGTACTGATGTTCAGTGCAGCTGCAAAAAAGGTAATACTAAGAAATAACCCATTTATTTTCACAATGACAATCCAGGGGTTTCTTGTAGCAAAATTACACGCTGATCTTCCAGTAACTTCCACTGAACCAGTGGCATTTTTTTCATCCTTTTTGTCTAGGTTGTAATGTTCCAGTATTGCCAGCCCTGCCAAAATATCATATTCCAGGGGAGTGTCATGACACAAGTGGTTCAGTGAACCATGGTTTTGGAGAACTCCAGCCTGAAAATCTGTGCACCTTTTTGCTTCGTCTCTCCCATGGTTTCAATCCTCCATCATCTTCATACTGCCAGAGCTCATGCTGTCTCCACAGGCTTTCATGTACACAGGATGCCATCTCTGCCTGCAAAATTCCAACTGCTTTCCCAAAGTTAATTCACACCACCACTGTGCTTTCTATGATGTTTTTCCTCATCTCTGCATCTGGCCACTTCTCAGAGACTCAATTTGTTTTCCAGACTTACAAGTTGAGTTCATCAACACGCAAACCGTTTCTTTCCTTTTTTTTATGCTTCTTTTCAAATATTTATCTGTCACATGTTAATTTTTTACAGAATAACATGTTCCTCAAACAGGCACACTACAGCTAAATACTTAGCCTTCTGCACTTCAATTGAATGGAAGCTTCGAATGTAAGAATTATCATTTATAGAACTACTGCCTTGCTGTTTTTCTTTTTGCTGGCTTCTGCTGCACACAAATACACTGAGGAATAATGTTGAAATCTTTTCCAGTTGTTTTGGGACCTCATTTTTCCACCACTCTGAGCAGTTCATTTTTCTTTCTGCTTTTGAGAGCTGTTCAATAATCACTCAAAGTCAAAGAGTCTGACAGGTCTCCTTCACTCAGCGTCTGAGCTGATTCACAAATTTTGTATTTTTAACTTATGGATATTGTGCAACACAAATTTCTACACAATACTACATGGAATTTTACTAGATGATTCCTGAGCCTTTCAAGGCACTGTTGTGCTTAGATAAGGAAAAAAATTCTGTCTTTATATTAGCAATAGAGAATAGAACCATAAAAGGACTACTTTGCCTTACAGAGCACAGGAATCCCTCACTACTAGCTTTCTCCTAATGTTAGGTAATTAATACTGCAGAAGATGCCCCCTGTGACATACTAGCTGCTTGAGGGTCACAGGAAGGCTCTATGGACTGCGCTTGCACATGATAGTTAAGGAAATAGTTAGGTTTACTCAATGTCTCATCTGAGGACGAGAAACAGATTTTTTTGTTTGTTTCATTTTACTAAGGCGCTGATGCTATACAAGGAAGAAGAAAAACCCCGAGTCAATACTTTTTGCATGACATTACCAGCAACGATAACGAAACGTATGCAGCCACAAGAGTGATAGTAGATAGGACTGTCAGGTGGAGACTGAACTTTAATCTATATACAGACCAGGTTATAAATTTCATTACTGGATGGTGAACTGCACCTGTTCGGCTTGAGGCTCTGAAAAGTTAGAAAGGAAGGGGACATGTCATTCACATTATTGGTACTGACATCAAAGGCTATTCACTTTCTGGTCACCTTCGTAAATATAGCCTTCATGAGTGGTGGGTTCATTTTCCTTCCCAGGGTAAAAACATTTTCAAAATTAGAAACGTTATTGTAGTGACTGTGATTTTAAATTCTAAGACAGCCCAAGAGTCACAGAGATTTGAGAAAAAAACCCTGCCTCTTATTCCTAAAGACCCTTTGTATTATATCGTGGAAATGTCTTCAGCTTACCCATACTCCTGAGTATTCTGCTGATCAAAAAGCACAATTCTACTGATGATACCAAAACTCTTGATATTTAGAAAAGCCCTCTGAGAAGAAAAGTCTTTTTACCCTCTGTCTAGGTTCCTTTCTAAACTCGGTATAGCAGTATATTATTACACAAGTGACTCGAATCAAATTAATATTTTAAAGAGAGATATTTGGGATATTTTAAATTATTAAATACTTATACCCTTACTTATCTGGGGCAATGTTGTGTGGCAGGAAAATACCACATACGTCCTCTTCACATGTATAACTCATCTAAAATGTGCCATGGAATCTTCAACACTTTCAATGTATTTTTTTAAGTAAAGCATTTTTCTGTGCTTCATGAATTTTTCAGTTTACTGGTAAGTATCCTCTTTCCTGTTATTTGTTAACTTCTTATCACTCTCTTTCTGTTCTACTGTGAATATCTCACATGTGGAATGATTATTTCCTCACTCATCTACAGATACACACTTCCATGCATTGATTAATATAGACTTCTGCCAAAATCAAAGGGTTTCCAAATCTGAAATTTTTGGCTAAAACTTATTTCCAATATTAGCACATTTTTATTAGTAAGATCATGTTATTTTTGTCAACTCCACCATACAGTCAGAAAGAATGGTGTTGGAAATAAGCATGCTACCTCTTACTGGCTTTGCCTACACATCTGATGATGTCCCAAGGGCTAGAGTGACATCATACCATTATTCCAATTTTAAGTATCAAATTCCGTGGTCAGATTCTCACATTGGCCATGGAATTCCTTCTGCACACAGCTTCAGTTCTGGGATGTTTGAGAATCAGCCCGTGTTGTTGTGGAAAAATGTGTCTCTGGATAATAATGGGTTGCAAACAGTCACCACTTAAGCTAAAACTCCTTTACATGAAGGATTCAGTGAAGATGGAGCATTTTGTTTTATGTTTGTGTATGGCTGTCCAATTGTCTCTGCTGTCAACAAAGTAGTGATTCATTACGCAGATCACTCAAATGAAACCAAATCTCATTTAACACTAAGATAAGGTATAAACTGAAAAAATAGGTTAAAGTTGATCTTTCAACAGCAGCTGGAGCTCAGAAAAGAAAAGGGAACATCCGGTTGTTCAGACGTTATTTAGTTCAGATGTTACTTAGTAACAGAAGGAAAACTTCTAGAAGTTAATTTTTTATAAGTTCTTTGAAAACATGCTTAATCAAGTTTAATAAAACATCTAAATATCTATTTCGTTGGCAAGAATGAAGATTTCTGAATTATACGTTTTGTCATAAAACCCAACTTATCAACATGCTAATTATGACATAGTTTAATGAAAAGGACAGGTTTCTTAGAATAATGTAACACTAAGAGTCACTTTATCTGCAGGAATGAGTATGTTGACAATGATGGAGTTATGTTACTCTACCTGATGTGAGGATTTGGCTCAATTCTGAAGCTGCCTCTTTGTTCTTATTTGATGCTCTCAGCAGCTACTTCTTTGCTGACTGCTCCACCATTTGCTTTTCTGTTCCTTGACCTTTCGCTATCTTTCCCTTTGTATCCGGTATCTCTGTTTGATTTTTCATTGCCACAATTGCACTTAAAGAAATTTATTTTTCAGTGTTCTTTCATGTCTCCTTCCTATTTTCTCTGTTTCAGCACATCACCTATACCCTGCACTATCCCAATGTTACCTTTATTTCTTCTTCCTCATAGTTAGAATTTTGCTAAGTCTTGCTTTGGTGTTAGACTGCTGAAAACTTCTCTTCATCTTCCTGTTCACTAAGCCCTTGTAATCCATGATCCTATCTAGAATTCCTTCATAAGAACAGCCTAGCAGATTCTCACAAACCACTTCAACTCCTTACAATGGCCACTTCCATTGCATTAAATCATGCATAACCTCAAGAGTGTTTCCTGAAATAACGCTCTGCCCATTTCCTAAGCTTAAGATGCAACTGGTTTCTAGTCTAGTGTAGACTTCAGACCTACAATGTTCAGATGGTAAGTTCAGGTAAGATGTATTCCACTGTAATGGTAAGGATTTGGTGGACAGAGAAGGTGCACATGGTTGTGTGCAATTCAGAATTGTGGTCAATGTGTAGAGGTGGGCAAAAAAGCAAAGCAGTAACATAATGAAGGAAGAGCATGGAGAACAGTGTCAAAGTATTACAACAGTATTATAGTAATGCAAACAATGGTTTGTTCTCAACAGTAACAATAATAACAATAGAAGCAAACAGCTATTATTCAGTTACTGTGGTTCTAGTTCAAAGAATATATAGTGGAAACTCAGAAGCATCAGAGACAGTCAGGTCAGAGCCATGGAAAATATTCCTATCAGAGAGACTGAAGAGACTGTAATTGTTTGCTTTGAAGAGGAGATAAGAAGAGATAAGATAAAGGCACACAAACCAATTACAAAATACAGAGAAAGATGAAAAGCACTGAGTCTCTTTTTCTTGCAGTACTAGAAGACATCTGGGGGGCACTTGTGTGTGGAATCCGTTCTTGAAACATAGCCACCCAATTTTATTTTCAACTCTTTGGGTATCAAGGACATCTGTATGGTGGTTGGAGATAAGGATCTTACAGGAGATTTTCACCCTTCTCAGTTAGCAACTGAAGGTCCAAAAAGATCATCCACCAAGTAAAAAATGGAAAATGGTACTAGATGCCCAAGTCTATTTAATCTCGCTTTCAGTGAATTTGAAAGTTGGCAATAAATCTGAATGTAAAACCTAATATAACTAAATAAAAACGAGTATTAAACATGATCCACAGGTAGCTTTGGAGACCTCTGTTTCAAGTCTACTCATTTATGTACCTCTTGGTTTAACTCATCTATCTCCTGGATGTCCTCTTCTAGCTGGACTGTGACGTTATCACCTTTACAAAGACAGAAAAGAATATTTCTTTCCTTGACTGTGCTAGTCGTCTAAATACAAACAAAAGAGACTGAAACAAGGAGATACAATAATACGATGCAGAAAGGACGCAATTTATGTATTTACCAAAACTTGGATGTCTTCAGTCATTTCATATACTAGAGTATCTTGCCTGGTGTTCAGCTGCCTCTTCAAAAGGGTAAGAACCTCTTGTAGATACTGCATCATAACTGCCATTACTTCAGTAACAAGGAAACTCAAATAGCATCAGACACTCATGATTAGGCATCTGACTAAATGTGCAGATCTCCACTGACTGTAACGGAAACTCAGACATTTAGAATACCTGAAGACACCTACATCGCAGACAACATAATTTTGAAATTATCCAAATTTTCATGCTTAAGCATGTGAGCTAAGAATTCTCCTTCAGAGGAAGGTAATTCTGTAGTTCCTCCTGATAGTTTCTAGCATGTCTCTGTGAATCACCTAACATTGCTGCGGAAAGACTGCAGCTGATTCTTGTATGTCTACTTTATACTCTATAAAAATCCATCTTTTAATCTGAATACTAATTCATAAAGCACGGTTCTTGTAGAGCTAGAATATAAATTTCAAAGTTTCAATTATGTTCTTACATAAAATTTGCTCTCAACAGACTTACATCGATAGACATTTGTTTTCCCGTATCTTAAGTAAAATAATTCCCAATGCACCCTAGTGCAGAATGTAAATTAAGGAATAATGCAGAATGTATAATCAGGTTCCTCAGGGATGTACAGTAGAGTTTGAAATGGGTGAAAGCTGAGAATGTAAAACCTCTCCAATTCTTTGAAATGGCAACTGTGCTTAGAATGTCAGATGTTAGCATTTTCATTATTCAGTTTCACTGGATTAATATCAAGACTAATGCTGAATTTCAGTTATCTGAGATTTATATTGGGAAAGTGTTTGAAATTTTCCCAAGACTTTAGACTTTAGTAAAAAAATATTCTGAAATGAAGTTACACATGCGCTTAACATTTCCATGTGAGCTCTCAGCTGAGTCTGTGCTGGAAGCTCTCTGCCTTTAATCACTGCTGATGGACATCTAACTCAGCCACAGCACAGAAGTAGGACTAGATTGAAACACCAAATGGTCAGCAGTCAAACAGACCACAAACAGACTACTTTAGACAGGAATTTTTCCCTATTTCTTTAATGTTCGGGTTCACAGAGAGATGATGATGATGGTTAGGACACAGTAGGTCCATAAAGCTAGAATGTATATTATCTTTGGATGGGGACCTGAATGAAGCTACTTATTTTAAAAAATAGAATATAAGGGGAAAAAAGTCTGAGGAGTGGAAAGGTGGTGTCCAAATAGGGACAGAACACAGGAATGAGGAGAGTGAATGGGCCACTCAATTATTCACACAACTCAAGATGCCTAGAAATGCTAACAGGAACTTTCATAAAAAGAAATTAAGACACTACAGAAAGACTGACTCGACAAACGGATCTGCTGTAGTGGAGAATAAGAAAGAGACACAAACAGAAAAAGTCTAGCAAAGAAGAATAGAAATGAAACTAGTTCCAGGTGAAAAGGGTTATGAGGACAATTGGGTTTGTTTGTACTAAAAAATGAAATGGGCCAAGGATCACTTTTTGGCTCCGAGGCCAAGGGTCATGGTACAGTTCATGTCCATCAAGTTAAATTCTCTCATGTCACCAAACAAGGTTCTCACATACTATATGCGTATTGGGAATGGTTCCTGACTGGAGATAAGTCTGAAGCAGTACCTGGGCATTATTTGGGAAAGTGCTTGTTGGGCAGGGCTATTTAGATGTGAGAAAAAGTAAGACCCAACTAGCCATAGTTCTATTTAGTTTACTAGTGTAGGCGTAGCCTGGGAGAGTAGAGTCCAAGGAGACATGAAGATAGTATGCAAAGAACTGCAAGCTTAAATGGAATGCCATGATCTGAGGACCAAACAAAGAAGGGAGGAAAAATGGTGGGATTCCTCTCAACTCCAGGAGAGGTCAGGTCTAAAAACCTGGGAAGCATCTTACAAGAAATACTTAATAACCCATCAAAGCCACTATATTTTGTCATCAAAGTGTATCCAGTGTATAAGCATGCAATATTTGCCAAAAGTAAAGATATGAGATATGAATGTGAGGAAGTCTGAAAAAAGTCTGTCTTCATTTTTAGGTACACTGGAAAGCAATGATTCTTCTGGTTTCATAGTGGAATAAGTCTAGATTATGTCAGTTTAGGGAAAACATTCATGAAAGTGGTATTATTTCCAGTGATTCTTCTACTGGAATTTCAGAGAATTTTTTCTTCTGAAGGAGGACAATAGAGATTTGACAAAGGAAGGAAAATAGGTAGATTATTGGCTAGCATTCCCAGGAAACTGAGAAATGTTCAGCCACTGACAAGCATTTATGAAAAGAGAACTGTTTTCAGGGAAAAAAAAATCAAATTAAGAGCGCGATCTTAAGTATGTGAAAGACAAATGTAATTTCTTTACTGCAGTATAACTTTGGAATTTCCGTATTAAACTAGAGGGAAAAACTTGAAAGGAAGAACTCCAAGCCTAATTGAATAAATAACTATGTCAGAAAATACTATTAAAATAAGCAGAACATTAACAATTAATAAGAAAAAGGAGCAGATCAGCAAAAGATTTAGATCTTGGAAGGGTTAAGGGAGAACTGCCAAAACTCCAGATGGAATTTAGCTGTAAAAAAAAAATGAAAGCAAAGGAAGGATAGGAAGAAAGGGGTTGACAGAAAGATGCTGTTAAGCTTGATCTTCAAATTAAATTGACATCAGCCTCAATTCTCACTATCAAAGCTTGGGGCACATGCAGGAACAGCATTGCTATGGTACTTTCTAGTGATACAGCGAGGTACTTAGCAACGACAATGCCATCAGAAATAGTGAGCTACTCAAGCAAAATCAGCGAACCTAAAATTTGTCTAAATACTACCATATATTTCTGTGGATCTAGCCTACAGTCAACACAGAAGAGATTAGAAGGTCACACAGGAAGGAACTAAATGATCTTAAGAACTAGAACATTAAGAATAGCATGAATTTCAGTAGTACAAAGGGAAAGGTCATTAATTTAAGAACAGATAGGAGGAACTTCTGCTTTAAGCTAGAAACTTGTATACTGGGAAAAAAAGGGAAGGGAAGGATTTATATATATTGTTTATGGGCAGGATAACTGTGAAGAGTGAGCTGTGACGTAAGTGGAGAGCATCTGCCATCTTAGGCTTTAGCAGTGAAGAATTTGTACTAGTGATAGGGATGTATCGTCTATTACCCATTAGAATATAACAGTAATTACTGATTATTTTCCCTGGTACTGCTGAGAGTTCACATAGAACATTCTAAGCACTTCTTGCTACTCATATTCAGCAAACATGAAATCAAAACTAGATGGGAACTGAAGGACTACTCGAATCAATACGGAAATGAAAAGTGTGGGTTTTTTCAAGAGGAGACAAAGCAGCCTGACACTTCTGTCCTACAAAGGTCTGAGGGCTATAAGTGATCCCTGTAAATTCACAGGCAAAGAGAAGAGCCATACAAGCTTAAGGATGATGTCGTTACAGTTCCGAAATAAAGCAATCAAATATACACCAAGACTGAAGACTGGAAATTATGCATCAGTCTACAAGTCTTTGCAGAGGAATGGTAGTATCTAAAAGACCAAACAAACCTAAACACTTTTAGAGTCTAGTTTAACACACTTATGACTAGCATAAGAGAACACAGTTGCCTGTGATGGCAGGCAGGACTCTGGTCCTAAGGATTTCAATAGTCCTTTCCAGTTTTATACTTCACAAATGCTGCAGAACTTTGCTAAGCAGAAATGAATTAAGAGAATGATGAAAATACACAGTGGTTACTTCCTTGACAAGATCAGTAGACTAAATCTACAGAGTTTTTACAGAAGAACTTCTCTGTTTGCGTATACTTACACCTAAGGTTAAAAATTACCCTGAAAGGTGAAGCCCCTCATTGCAACATCAGATGGTATTTTTCCTCAAACACCAATGGACTCTTAAAAAACAAAAAGACTAAAAATCCCACAAAAATCTACACCAAAGATTTCAGGAATGTTGTTTCTAAAATAGGAACTGTGTCTAGTGTCAGTTGCTCACAACTATGCAGAAAACCGCAGATTATTAAACTGTTATGACATTGAAATACTCTGCCCCAGTATTGCACTTTTTATGTCTTCTTATTAGATGCATAATTATGTCAGGGAACGCATAAACAGAAAAGAAGACAAAAAGCAAGATTTTCACAGGCACCAAGAACAGTTTGTCAATGGAAGTTAAGTGCCTAAGGAGTATTATACATTTGCATATGGATTCCATAATCTCTGCAATTAATAATGTGCATAATGCTACCAATATATGTAAAACCACATGCAATCATAGTAATAAATTTGGGAGTTCTGCCAGAGCAACTGGTCTACAATGGATACATTCTTTCTCTGAGAGATTCTTTCCCTTAAAACCTTTGTCAAATTTTGCCTTGACAAAAGAAATTGGCCTCATCCCATCTCAGATAAAAATCCATGCTTTTATAATGCAAAAAAGAATATTAAACCCGACCTGTTTTTCCAAAATAACTAGAATTGGTAGAAAACACCAGTTTTCAAGGAGTTATCTAGTTTAGTGTAACAATATTATCCTTCTAAACTATCTGATAAACCTAAGTTAGTCAGCCTGCTCCCAAGAACTCTGCCGATATAAACCGCTGTTTTTATTAAACACTCCATAGTATAAATTAATGTAGAGGAATGACATTTTAAAATAATTTCCTCTAAACTATGTAATAAGGTCTGGAGTAAGTTCTGGACAGTATTTCAGGAGAGTCATTCCCATGGATGCAGATTTCAACGCTGTAAGAAGCCACCCATGGATCATCCCAACTTTCTTTAGCAGGAGAGTTAGCCACCTCTGTTGACAGTCACACCTTGCCAGGTCTCATTTTGCCCTTCACTGTTTTTTCTCCCAAAATGCTTTTAAAAATTTTTTCCAACGATGGGTCTTTTTATTAAGAAAACCAACCTTTTAGATCACTGTTTATTAGAAAATGCTTGATGATTTGTACAAGTCTGTGGCAAAAAAAGAATTATGAAGCATAGAAGGCAGTTCAATCAAGTGCTGAACGATAGCAGAGCTCATCAAACTCTCTTTGAACTTTATCTTTCTGTTGTAATTCGGGCAATGTGATGGCGATGCAAAGAGCTTCATAAAGCAGTTAATGATGTAAATGAATGCTGACACTTTACTGGTAGAAAGTAGTGACTACTGTCATATTTGCAGGGGGAGTCTATTAATCTACAATGCTGCCATTAGACAAGATAATTCCTAGGAATATTTTTTTAAGATTGTTTAAGATTTCTTTCCATTGGCTTACAGTTAGCTACTTACATCAGTCTAGCAATGATTTCCAAGTGATGTGGGGGGACAACATGCACATCATGTTTCACTAGCACAGGCATAAATTCAACAGTGAAAAACTCATGATGTCATGAACACTGTTAAAAGAGAGACGTTCTTAAGCTACATATTTATTGGGTTTTGATATAGATAGATTCATAAAAGTTCATGATGGAAAAGATCTGAGCCAAGATTTTGAAAAACAGCAATAATTAAAATGAGGCTGCTACGTGTGCTAAATATGTGTGTGCATATTTAACCAATTAAAATAAATGCCACAGATTTTTTCAGAATCTAGTAGCCTCCATTAAATTTTAAAAAGTTGATTAAAAAGGTAGTTGCAATGAAAATCAGGCTACTAGTGACCAATACTAAATACAGACTTGGGAGCTTAACTTTTTGAAAACATTTGGCCTTGTTAGACTAATAACTGATTGCCACTCAGTGATTCTTTCATTCTTTTTTTGTGGTGGATTTTTAAAGACACTAGTGAGATGCTTTGTGTTCACTAATGTATTTGGAGACCTGTGGCGTAAATTAATTCTAGCAGTTCTTGGCCACAACAGTGAAATTTCTTCAAGTATCTGAAATTGCTTAAAGGTAATAATTCTTGATGTATAATTTCACTGCATGTGAAATGCGTGCCTTGTGTTGACTGGGAATTCATTCATGTGAAACTCAGGAGAGAGGCACAGACTCAGACCAACTGCTTCTTGGACAGAGCAGTAGCTGCTTCCATGGAATAGCTCCAAGAAAGTAAGCAGTGCCATCAAAAATACTTTGTTTTTGAATTTGCACTCCTTTTAGTACAATGTATTTCTGCATTTATGGACATTAAAAAAAAATGCACAGAGTCAATTCTGTCTGCATCAGCAAAGCTGCTAAGATAATAATTGTCTTTCTACAATCCAAGTATCAATTTTGGTTTTTAACAGTAAAATAGAGGGAAGGGCAATTTTAGATTGTTATCAATCATGACAAGAAAGCTGAGAGAAAGCAGAAAAATCCACCTCATGAAGCTGGGTGAATGATTGGGCAGTGAAGTTGCACTAAGGTCTGCCCTGCCTTGGCTCTGCTTGAGAACAGAACTCCGATTACCAAGTTCAGGATCATCTCCAGACACTGCAGTCCTTATTACACAGATACATGCCAAGCCCAGCTCAGCCTAACTGAGGAAGGGGTCAAGGAGCAAAGTGCATGGGATAAAAAGAACAATCAAAGTAAAGAAACTCAGCGTAAACTTGTTAATCTAACAGATAATAAAGGTGTTAAAAAAGAATAAACCAAATAAATAATATTCTGATATGAGGAAGTTTGCCATGATACAGTTGATTGTCAGAATCTATTTTACTAGATATAAAAGAGCCAGACCTGATGGAAAGAACTTCAGGGGATATCAGGGCAAGCTCCATTACAGCTGATATGGTCTCACAACACTTACATGGCACCACCAGTATGTTCCATGGAAGTAGACAAGGATGTTTTGTGTCCTAAAAAAATGGATAACTAAATGCCTTTTTATGGTTCATCCTATACTAATTTTTGTCAAATGTGCTGCAGGCATTACTAAAGTCTCCGGACAGCGATGGCTTTCTGAACTACAGGTTTGTCATTTGACAAAAAGATAACCTAAGGACACAGACAAATCAAAGCCAACAAATGTGACCACTGCTTCCATGCTGATTCTTTGTTTGGAAGCCCAGCTGAAGACTGCAGATGATGTTTCCAGAGCTGAGGAGTAAGCAAACAAGTCCTTTGAGAAAATGATGCTCAGCATCTTAAAAAATGAGGACAGGCATACAAAAATTCACAGAAGATTACAGTTTGTTACTCAGAAGTATGTGTGAGTAGGGGGGCTGCACTGGGCCCATGGTGAAATAATCTGACATGATGCCGAAGTATTCTTAACTGTTCAATTCAGTAAAACCGATGCAAGATTTTCGTACCATACCTCATCCATTACGATAAGGTTTGCAAGCCATCTTCTATCAAAATTTCCATTCTTTTTGCTTTCTCTTCTATTCTTTTCTCATTTTTAAAATATATATTTCCTCAGTGCCATGAGCCTTTGTGGTCTTCTAGTTAGGGTAAAAATAGATTTTCCAGAGGGTTCCAAATACAGCCAGAGTTCATCCACAGATAACCAGTTACTAGCAGACCAGTCTCATTACACACCTTATGGCCAGAGAAAACGCTGAATTGTTAGAACTTCATACAGAAGGAACAAAATTAAGATTCTCATTTTTAAATGACTCTCTTCCTCACGATGAGCACACAAAATGGAATATGTGCAAATGAAAGGATTAAAACAGGTTGGAAAAGACCTCTAAGATCATCGAGTCCAACTGTCAGCCTAACACCATGCCTACTAAACCATGTCCCACAGCGCCACATCTACACGTTTTTTCAACAACTCCAGGGATGTGGAGTCAACCACTTCCCTGGGCAGCCTGTTCCAATGCCTGACCACTCTTTCTGTGAAGAAATTTTTCCTAATATCAAGTCTGAGCTTCCCCTGATGCAACTTGAGGCCATTTCCTCTCATCCTATGCTAGTTACTTGGGAGAAGAGACCAACACCCACCTCACTACAATCTTTCAGGTAGTTGTACAGAGCAATAAGGTCTGCCCTCAGTCTCTTCTCCAGACTAAACAGCCCCAGCTCCCTCAGCTGCTCCTAGTAAGACTTGTTCTCTGCAAAGAGTGTTCATCTGCACAGCCTTCCTACCCTCAAGCAGATCGACACTCCCGCCCAGCTTGGTGTCATCTGCAAACTTACTGAGGGAGCACTTAACCCCCTCATCCAGATCATGGACAAAGATATTAAACAAGACTGGCCCCAAAACTGAGCCCTGGGGAACACCACTTGTGACTGGCCACCAGCTGGATTTAACTCTGTTCACCTCCACTCTCTGCGCTCGGCCATCCAGCCAGTGTTTTACTCAGCAAAGAGTACACCTGTCTTTGCCATGAGCCACCAGCTTCTCCAGGAGAATGCTGTGAGAAGACAGTATCAAAGTCTTTACTAAAGTCCAGGTAGACAACATTCACAGCCTTTCCCTCATCCACTAGGTGGGTCACCTATTCATAGAAGGAGATCAGGATGGTCAAGCAGGACCTGCCTTTCATGAACCCATGTTGGCTGGGCCTGAACTCTTGGTTGTCCTTCACATGCCTGGTGAGTGCACTCAGGATGAACCACTCCCTAATCTTCCCCGGTACCGAGGTCAGGCTGACTGGCCTGTAGTTCCCTGGATCCTCTTTCTGGATCTTCTTGTAGATGGGGCATCACACTGGCAAGCCTGCAGTTGTCCAGGACCTCCCCCATTAACCAGGACCTCTGATAAGTGCTGGAGAGTGGCTTGGCCTCAAATAATTAGTAGATGACCTGATTCTGTGTCAGGGTTTCGTGTGTAGCGGTGTAGCAACCTTGCTGAGATCTATTGAGAATCAGCCCTCAAAACAGATGTGCTGTATAAGCCTGTTGGTTCCTCTGAAAAGAACTAGCATAACTTTTTTATTTTTTTCTATGCAGAGAAGGGACCTGAATGTCTGTTTCCAACAAACCAAGCAGATGCTCTAATCACAGTGTTACAAGTAGAAAAAGCAGTAAAGCAAAGCATAGAAAAAATTCTGTGGGAAATTATCAATTTATCCACCTCATTCCAAAAAACATTTAGATGTACACTAGATACTAAATTTTGTCCTTGTCTGTGAAGTCTACTGTTTAACCTAGGAGGGTATTTCCCTACTCAAGCGTGAGTATTTTACTTTCAACTACTTCAAAATTCCTAGGCTTGTAGAGGAATACCCTACACCAGAAGATTCCACTTTGTAGCAAGACGCTTTATGTTAAAACACCTCCGGTTTGCTGTTAATTTTGATTTCTCTTGATTTACATCCTCAGGCAACTTTCTAATTGCATTGAGTTACCTACAGGTATAGAATTAAAATGGGATTATTTTAACCTAATTTTAGGTATCCATAATTTTAAATTGGCCGTCTAGATCAATCTGACCAAACATTTCTGATACAAATCTATGTATTTCATCTAGAACCTAGGTTCTTCCCAGATCTAATGGGAGAAAAAGGGACCTCTAGGCAGAACTCATCTCCTAAAGTTAAATCTGAAACAGAGCAGGTGACTCATGCTAAACATGTCCACTTCTTTCCACTGAATATTAAGCTATCTTGGACAGCTAGTTCAGATTGTAATGCTAGACACTAAATATTTATAAGATGCACTTTCCTAAATCCCAAAGTATAAAAAGATTTTACAAAATCTCAGAAAGTGCATATTTTCTCATTTTGGTGTCTAAGAATTTTTACCATCCCTCAGGAGCCTTAAGTCTTGATGAAATTAAATGGGATTACAAATACCTTAATTACCTAGGAATTATTTCATCTAACTTTGTGCGTCTAACCTAGTCTAACTTTGATGAGTCACTTAAGATAGACACCTAAAGATTATGTGTTCACAGTTACATAAGTTGAGCTGAATTTCAACCCCTGGGTGTTCTTAAATGGTCTAAACTTTTACCTCTCCTCCTTATAAGAAAAACTATGGAACATGAGATTAAGTTACTGCTCCATAGACAGCTAAGTTGTTTTTGTATATGCTTTCTATGTTTATGTCACCATTCCCAGCTCTTTCTAAACCAGTAATAAAACATTTACTACTTTGGAGAATGAATAAAATATTAATTGCCTTTTATAATCTGAAATAGGACCTTTTACCATTCCTTCAGGAAAGCAGTGTAAAGGAAATTGCACTGCTTGTATCAAGGAGAATGAATTCACTGTAAACTACTATTCACTTCATGTGTAAAGTTCCCGACTCTTAACATAAATTATAATAAAGAGGACGTCAGCGTTTGCTCGTGTTTGATACCTACAGAATTGAGCACTGCTCCAAGCCCAGTGTCACAAGCAGATGTGTGAATTTTGAGTGGTGGTCTTATACATATGTATGATACCTCTTTTTATGATTGTACAAACTGGAGAAAAATTCATTTTCTTGAACTAAAATCACATAGTAATCAGTGCAAAGAAATTTTTTTTACTGAGTACCCGCCTCCCTGACTTGCAAATGCTTTCAGTATAAGACAGGGCAGTGGAAATGATTAGACAAAAGGTGATTACTTCACAGGCTAATCAGACCTCTGTTAAAAGGTTGTTGCTGCAACCCCTGGTTAGGGTCACCAGTCCTCCAAAGATAGGATAAAAAACCCCGGAAAAAACAACTTACATAAAAGGATTCTCTCTTTCCTCTCCCCCTCTCTCTCTTTTAATGCATGAAGCATCTTCTCTGTGGCCCTTACAGGTATGAAGAATGATTTTAAGACTCCTCTTTGATAAGAGACATTGAAAAGTAACATGCGAATTGAACTATTATATACGACAATTTTCTCATTTGCATTAAGTTACTTAGAAAATGCATTCCTTTGCAGCACTGAGAAAATGAGCAGACCACTGCACTCAGCCACAGTTACACTGCATATAGGAAAGACGTCCCCGTACTAAATCCAATCGACAAAAGATGTATTACTCGTTTGTTTTGTAGAAAGCGGTCAGTAGTGGGATTATCATCTCTAACTCAAACATATACACAAACACCAATTTGTAGGGACAGCTATAAAATGGAAAGCAAATTAATTAAAATCTTCATCTTCTCTCATGTTTTTAAATCACAGTTTCAAAATTTCCTGACACTTTCATCTGCACTTTGTTAACTGCAGTTGTTATTTTTCAATTTCTCTTGGAAAAAGGTGGAATAAGGACCGTACAAAAAGAATCCAGCTCTCACTTAAACATTAAAAAATAGCTCATAATCACTATAAAGTCCTGTGGCATTAGATATACAGCACCACTCTGCCACTTTCCCTTTATTAATTATTTCCTTTTGAATAGCGATCAGTGAAGCCAGATGTCTAAATGTGAGAGATCTTAGCTGTGGCATCTGGATCTTTCACAGATTCCAAGAGTAAGTCTGCTATTGGCATTTAAACTGAATCACACTCTGTCTAAGCATTTATACTGCTTTTGGCTTGCTGTGTTATGGTGCATTTATTAATAAGCCAGTGTGCTTACATTCTGACTTGGGAATACTCTATGCACTGTGGAAGAAATCCTATCCCCACTGAAGTCAACGGGAGTTTTGCCACCAACTACAAGAGAGCCAGGATTTCATCCTTTGAGTTCTTGTTCTCAGAGAGGAATAGAGCTCGCCTTAGGCAGGGTCTTCAAAAATCTTTCAGTCCTGTAAGCCTTCATTACTTATCCATTAAAAATGCCTGCTAAGGGAAGAGGTTAAACTAAAAAAATCCTGTTTGCTCTGTCTTTATATTATCAGTACACTCATAGATTTCTGATCTGGACAAGGGTTGGCACAGAACATGCTCAGACTGAGACCCTCAAACTGCTCACAGAATAGGTGACAGCAGGTAAAGGCTACTGAAATATAAAGTTTTTGGCCCAAAGTTACAGTCAGGGTCTATTGGGTTCATAGCTCTGCTAGATCCCTCTTGCTAACACCAGTCATGTGCCACGTTGCCACAGGCCCTCCCAGTGGTGGGTTTGCACTTCTGCTCCCTTCCAACACTATGTGGAATCCACAAATATTTATAGTTAAAGATGCTTGATTAAAAAAAAGGTAAACCACTGAACTCCAATCTTTTAAACTGAGATTCATCACATGAGCTTTTAGAAGCCTTTTGAACGGAACACTTATCCTAGAAAACCCTCCACAGATTTAAGAATTTCTCATGAACAAATTCTAACAGAAAGCAAAGTATTTTGAGAATAGAGCTCCTTTTCTTTAATTTTAAACCACTGTTTTCCATGAAAAGGGAATGAAAAGTGCTGGGAAAACTTCTGTGCACATTTCAGTGTCCTGGTTGTTTTGCCAAAGCAATCTAGGGCAAATTTATTTTAGTTAAACATTTATTTGGTGGCCACTGTTTCTACAAAGATTACTTTGCTATCCTCACCATTAACCATTTGTTTCTCTTAATGCCAGTAAGTGCCACCACACTATTCATCTACAATGAGGTGTAAAGAAGTATTGTTTGTTCAAGATAAATTGCAGAACTAGTCTTCATGGTTCGAAATCTGCAGTTTTGCAGCTCAGTATAATTTAGGTCATGAATCATTCCCACTGTGAATTATAGAAACTATCAATCCCCATTACCCTAAAGAGAAGAAATAATAATAATATGCAAGGTACATGGCTGTCTTTTTTTTTTTTTCATACAGTTCCATGCTTATCCACTAGGAACAGAATGAAAGTTTAGTCGAACAGCGAAGTTACCAGAGTAATTCTTCATGTGCTCACCACTAGCTTGCAGCAAATGAAAACTCAACATCAGGTTAAGTTCAAGTCTCCTTAGGGTTAAGCATGTGTGTGTTGACAGCTCGGTCAGCTTAGCTGACATGAAATAACATCTGATGCCAGAATAAATTGAGCTTATATCCGAGTTGAAAGTTGAACTCTAATATTTAGTATTTATTTACTTTTATCTTAATAAATATAGTATTTTGGTCATGGATTTCTGAAATGGAGTAGTATTTGGTTACAATCCTTATGATCTGTCTGCACTTTCTATGTACTGCTCCTCCAAGCTGCAAAAGCTTTAATCTTTTTGGACTGCTGTTGTACTCCAAAGCTTTGTCTATTTATTTTAGCTTTCTGTTTCTAAGTTACAAGGTATTCTGATTACAGAAACATGCCTGGCTCATGTATTTTAAATTTCCATCAGAAATTATCTTTCTCATCAATTCTTTCTGACATTGCTTCAAGCATCTCTTACAGAGCTTGCTCTTCTCTACTTTGCCCACTGTCGGCAGTTATCCAGCACTGGTCTCCTATCTTGTCATACGGTGTTATCATTTTAAGCTGGCACATTTTGTCCACTTTTGCATACCTTGTCTTTGGATCAGTCCTTCTCTGGGGATTCACATGAAAACTGTGGGAGAGCTCAATACTGCTTATTGCTCTCTCCACTAACCCAGGCAGAATGGATTCTGAGGTAGCCATGGAAGTGCTAATGAATGATCAACACACTCCTACCAGGACAAAAATTATGTAAATGCACAACGAATGCTGAGGAAGGAAACAACTTCATATTAATTTTCAAGCAATTCCTAACTATGGTACATTTTTGGAACTGAACTTTGGCTTTGCCAGACATTGACAAAGAGCTGGAGGATTACGTGGTGGCTAATGGCCAAACCAGAAAAAAATAATGAGATTCACTGAGCCATCTACTCTTAGGCACTGACCTACAGTCAGCAGAAAGATGTACTTTCTTCGTGGGCATTAATCATGTTATACCTTCACCATCAAGTATTGCAGATCAAAAGGAGGGAAGGAGGACCTAGCAGCCATAATATGCACTTTTTGTGGACTTCAGACTAGTTTTGATCTGGTCCCACAGACAATACAAGTTGGGACTGGGAAGCTTAAGGTGCACACCTGGTTTAATCTCATTTGAAAGCAATCCAGTTTGTGCACTCCGAGACAGCTCTGCAATGTGAAAAAAAACACAGTAAGCAGGAGGTTTGCTTTAGGAGCACATACTGGATCCAGATTAAGAAGTGAATGTAGTTGTATCTTCAGTCATCTGAAGTGATTCACTCCTGTTTTGAGTACCTACTTGCATCACAACCTACTTCTCATTCCCCTGTCTCTTCCTTGTACTAGAGATAGCTAGAGTAATAACCTAAAGAAGTGTCTTGTATCTCCCCTTACCCCTGCAACACTGCCAGCTGTCACTGGGAAAATTCAGCTGTTTCTCTGATTCCTTGACTGTTCAATGATTTGGTTGCTTCTTTTTCATTTTTTTGCTTTGATTTTGTGTACTTTGGAAAGCAAAAGGGTTACCGTGTCTCTTCCAGTAAAGAGCACATAAGATTAAGCATCACTTCTCACAAAGTGGTATTTTAACCTGAGTTTTGTTCAAGGAATCAGTATGGCATCTCTATTATTATCATCTCCCTAGAAATTGAAAAGATGGTGTAGCCTGTCAATGGTACCTTTGTAAGAAACAAAGTTTAGCCTTGTGTTCTTTGCTTGCTCAGGACTTCTTATCTAGCTAGGAATTTTGACTTAGCACAAAATGCTGGGCTATGCTACACAGATAATATAGCTGAGTAAAAGTAAAAAAAAAAGCTCTTCAAATTTATTTACTAAATTATCTAGTAAGCAGAGTCGTGACTGGTTCACATTGCGTTTTGTCTATCAGCTAAGGGATAGAGCAGTCACCTGAAAGCTGAACAAAGTCAGATAGAAGATATATGGACTGAGGAGAGTCTGGAAATCCTGACTTCCATTTCCTGGACAATTGGTTTAACTCTCTAGACTGTTATACACAAGTCTGATGCTTCCTCCAGCTGTACTTTTGGATGAAACTGTGACTGCTGTACTTTGTGTTGAAATAAATGCTATCGACGTGTGTTAGAGGTGCCGAGAGACCACTGACTGAACTGACCTCCCAAAGGAGCTGACGTTGAAATGCCTTGTTTGTAAATCATAAACAGCCTTAAGGGAGAGAGTCGCACTGAGAAGCCAAGACGGTGATGCTTCAGGGAACATAAAACATTTTGGCACCAAACTAAGTTTTCACTAAAATAATAAGCGCTCACAAAACCTCAGGTGCCCAAATGAGATTTATATAAACAACTGTAATGAACTCAGTTGCCTAAAATCCTAACTGCATTGAAATTCACATGTCCAAAGGTCTTTTTTCACCTTGCCCTTTGAAAGCAAATGGATGAAATGCAGACTTTTAGTCCAATGCACTTCCATGCACAGTATTCTACACTATCTCCCTGTAAAACATGTCTGGTAAAAATAACCAGATGAGTTGGAACACTGGGAATTAACAAATGGGAATATTTGTGAAATTTACACCTCGATTGCTTTTTTAAAGAAAAAAAGAATACTGACTTGAGAATAGTTTGCATTTCTTTTTCTAATCTAAAACAATTAAAACCAATGAAAATAGAATAATGGATAGAGACAGCTTTCCAGAAGCATTTAAGAATCTTGTGATACAAAAAGGCACCTAATGGGAATATCAGTTTATGTTTTCCACTTATGACACTACTTCAAGCAATCCTATTTATGTCACTTGTACTTCGCTGTCTGGATGTTTTAAGAAATTCTCTTCCAGGCCCCCTTAAAAATTCCAACTCTTAACATTATAACTCTAGGGCTGTTTACTTGACTGAAAAGTGCAGATGGGAAATTTGTGAAAATATCATGTCTAATTTCTCTGCTTTTCCCAGGAAAAAAAAAAAGTTTAGGTGAAAACAAATACAATACAATTTGAAATATTTATCTGGTTTTAGTTTCCAAAAAGTGTACATTAGTACAGCTGGCATTGCAGTTGGCACATATTAATTTTTTTCCTAGCAAAAAGGTACTTTTTTTTTGTTTGCTTATATCTGACTTCTGTGTCTGAATAAAATTCAAATATTGCTATAAAACTATGATTAATTAACAGTATTGAAAGACAAAGACTTTTTTCCTCTACTAAGATAATTTCTTTATTCAAATAAATCACAGCATACATTTGCTGTAAAGCAGTGGTTCCTTCTGCATTTAAGAGTATTTTTACATGACTAACTTCAAACCATTTGTTTTTCTGTTACTAACTCAATGAGCTCACTGTCACACAGCAGACATATTTATTGTGCTGTGCAAAGGTTGCAGCCAACAGAGATTGGTTATGTGCAAAGTCCAGGTATCTGGGATCTTAGTAATTAAAGCACGGTATTTCTTTTTGCTTCTTTATAATCCAAATAGGTTCAGATAGAACAGCTTCTTTATAACTTCTCTGATAAGGACTGGGGTAAACAGGAGGTACAGGCAGACACTGGTTTCAGGCTTGAGTTCATTCCCTCCCTGACACCAGTTTTAACCTACATGCACAATACTGATAAACAGTGGTAGAGTCAGCACTATTGATAAGACTCCTGTTCCCTGTACAAATACTGCAGAGGTCTTGCAGTTGAAAAAATTCACAAGGGTGCTTGTCAAAGTCATTTTTGGCTAAGAACCTACTACACGGTACTTGCACCTACAGAGTCTAACCTGCCTGAGCTCCTCCAAGCCCATATAGTAGACAGGAAATACCAGGAGACAGTGTTGTAGTCTCTCCAATGAAACTAAATCTGAACCATTGTATCTAGGACAGTTTCATTGTTTTGCCATTAACTAGAGATCATAAGTATTCCTTTGACCTCATTCTCCACTGGATGATAAAAGTACGGAGAGGAAAAAAATTCACAGAACAAATTGTAAAATCTAGACAGAAAAGTGACATAACCAAGTGAGCAAGCATACACTCATCAACAACTGTTTACATACACACACTCCTGACTAAGACAGTACAGAAAACAACTGACTTATGTTCCACTCCCAGATAATGGTCTTAGTGTTACCAGGAAACACTACAAATTTATTAAAATCTCATTATTATTGTGTCCATTTTGTGGTTTTCAGAGCTGTCACTGTGACGCTTTCTAATTACTTGCAAGACCACCATACGCTATAGGTAACTGGTACTGAAGTCCTTCTATTCCAAATAACAGGTTCCCTTTAATTTCTTATGACAGCTGGAGATACAGTTGTGGTTCTGCCCAGTACTGTTTCATGGCTCAGATATGTGCTGATGCATAAGACTACAACAGGGCCTAACTTGATTTCAGTTTCGTTTCTGCCCCACTATCCATTTTCTAGCACTACACATAGATAGGCTCAGCACATGCTCATTTCTTCCACCCCCAGGTGGGGAGGAAATAAACAGAAAAAAAGAGAGTAACAAAACTTTGGCTCCACCCTACCGAAGAATCAGGCAATAGACTGCTACTGGAAAGGGCCAAAAGCAAATTACCTCCTCTTCAAGAACCCGTTCCTATGACAAACAGTTATTTATCATTTCTGCATGGAACTGGCAGTCAAAACAACCGATGCCTGAAGCACTTAAGAGTTTTAGTAAAGGTATGCCGTGAATATGTTACATTGCATATTTTAGTTAAAAAGCACCAGCATGAATGACAACGCCGTTAGCAATACTGGACATATTGATTTGTGGCAGGAACAGAATCCTATTATCCAAACTGTGTACAAGAAAGCCCATAAACTGTGGAAGCTGAGCACTGAGTGGTTGATCCCCTTTACTGGTTAGATCATAGAACCATACAGGAAATTAGGCTGGCAGGGATCTCAGGAGGCCATCCGGTCCAACCACTTCTCAAAACAGAGCTGACTTCAAAGTTAGATCAGGTTGCTTAGGGCTATTTCCAGCTGAGTTTTAAACAGTCTCTAAGGATGGAGATTCCACAACCTTTCTGGGAAACCTGTGCTATCATTTGATCACATTCCACCCCCCTCCCCCCTCCTTTTTTTGTATCTAACAGGAATTTCCCTTGCTGCACTTTATCCCCCTTAGCCTTCCACTGTTTTACTCTACTCCAGATATAAGACCCTGTACTTAGCTTTGCGGAACTTCAAAAGGTTCCTGTCAGTCTGCTTCTCTAGCTTGTCAAAGTCCTTCTCAGTAGAAGCCCTGCCCTCCAGCGTATCTATCATCCCCTCTATTCGTTGTTACTCATGTACTTTCTAAGAGTGCCTCCTGTTCAGTCATCCAGGTTAATAAAGACGCTGAACAGTTTTGCGCAACGTATTAAGCCCCCAGGAAAGTCACTAGTAACCAACTATCACCTAGACTTCTAACCACTGACTGTTACTCTCTGAAGCACTGCAGTGTAGCCAAGTCTTCTAGGCTAGTCTAGTCCCACCTTACCCAGTACACACCTTATTTGTTTGGCTTCAAGATGCAATGAAACACTATTTTGAAACCTTGCCTCAGTCTATATGAACAATAGGCACTTGCTGACACAATGATAGCTTTCTTCCAGTTCTTAAGAAGTATCTGAAGACTTATTAAAATCAGTACTAAAAGTACAGAGGCCTCCTCTGGCAGCTTTAAAAAAACCCAACCAAAACACGTTTGGATACAAATTATCCCTATATGCTTGTTTTAAAGTATGCATTATAATGGGTGACATCTAATATCTTTATTAGTTACTGGTGCATTGGAAAAAATTTGGGCATGACCTTACTGTAGAGTCACCTAATATGCTTTCCAAAAATGAAAATAACAATATTTCTAGAAGACTTCTGTCTGTTCTGCATGATTATCGGCAGCATATCTTCGCATTCGTAGAAACTGACAAAAACCATTAACAGAAATCCTTTTATTCCCGATACAGTTAAAACTTCTAAAATTGTCTTGAAGTCTTCTGAACATGGTTTTGTCCTTGTGTCTTTTTACTTTTTTTACAACCTTTCTTCACTGTCTGCCTTCTCAGTTAAATCCATTCCTGCGAGTTCCTCCTTTCTGCATAATTGATCCCATTGTATTTGCGTGTGTGTGTGTTCGTGTGTGTGTGTGTGTGTCCCCTTATATTTTCAGCTTTTTTGGTTTTCCAGGACCTAGTATACTATCGAAATAATGTCAGTTACCACTAATACTTTCCTATTTGGATTTATAATTAATTGGCACATGATTGTTCCCTACTTTTAAGATGTTATGAGGATGCTTTAATACTGGTGGAATGATGTCTCTAGTATTTTGCTTGTATTGAAATGTCCATAGACTCTCCTTAAGTAATCTAAAGAAGAGATACAGACGGGTTATTCTTCTAAGTTCCACTGACAGCATAAATTCTGTGGAAGGCAGCAAAAGTCACTGTCATGGTTAGATGAAGACAGCTTATGCTGAAGACAAAGGGCTGTAACAGCCTTATGTTACTATCTGGTCTGCTTCTATTGCCTCCGCTCCTCCCAGGTCTCACAGAAGCGGAAGGCTGGATGAGCCCACAGTAGCAGCCAACTTTTATCTGCTGTTTATTGGAGGTGGTTGACGTTCTCTTTCCAGTCATGTGATAGGCATGTAGGCAGCCTGATGATTAGTGAGGTACTGAGACGCTAGCAGCTGAAGTTGAGGAACAGAAATGCTGTCATCTGAACAGTTCATGCAGACTTCTGCCTGTCTTTACCCAGATTTTCAACTGAGCTGACAGAAGCCGCCTACTCCCAGTCACCATCTTTCTAAGTTGCTCTATCGGCATAGGCGGGAGCAGTTTATGGGCAATGGATATGTGCCTGTGCTATACAGTCACGGTGTGGTGCGATTCATCACAAAAAAAGTGCTGTTTCAGAGAAGCACTCAGAAACACACTGGACTTGCATGGGTTTTCTGTGTTTCCGGTACCTCTGCTCATGTGACAGTAAAGAAAGAACACCATACAGCTGGGGACACTGAGGGGAGAAGTATCTGTTCATGACATTTAGGCACTACACAGTCAGAACAGCTATCTGCAGGCGTTCATTGTCAGTTGATACAGAGCGTCGGCAGCACAGAAATAGTTATTATGACTTTGTATACAAACTGCTGCTCCCTCTTCTTCTGCCTAATGTTCGCCACTGCTCAAAAAACAACCCACTAAATCTAACCTTCCCAGGTCTCAGTAACATCAACTGATTAAATTCAGTTCCTTTCATTATTCTGACTCCTGGAATTAATACTGGCAATTAAATATATTGGCCAAGAAATCTGGCATTAGTAGGATAAACTGCATGAACAAGGAGTACCCACATACGTAAGGACAGGGTCATGATATCAACATACGTACTTTTTAGGGCAACGTCTATGTTTTTTATCTCCATGATACCCGATTGCTAAATAATTTATATTAATTACAATGTAATATTTTTGTTTTGTCACAGTCTGAGACTTGGACCAGTGCTCTTGGTAAGCACTGAATCAATGAATGATAAAAGACACTTTCTATATCTCTGACCCAGAAAAATAAAAATGCAAATTAGTGATTACCAAGGCCAAGGAAGATAATGAATGTAATTAACAGCATCATTAATTGCACAGTAATAATCTACAAGGAATAGCAACATAGCAATCTTCAAGATAAACTCGGGATTTGCTGCTTCTAGATAGGTGCAATTTCTACTGTGAGTTAGCTCTAACAGTTACAGTGTACGTGTTTACCAAATTCAAGGGACAGTCTCACAGGTTTTAAGGTGCTGTTTTGCAGTTTGAACAATCTCCATTTATTCTGCTTTATCATTCGGTTAGGTATACTGTTTATCTTCATTGATTTACTCCCTGAAAGTACCATGACTCTGACTTAATTTATTGATTCCAAGAAAGGATTCATGTGAGAAGTCACATAGACTAGCATCATTTCCCTTTAGCCTATTTTCTGTAGACCTGTTTGTGAAGCCTGTCTGCAAAATGTTGGTGTTTTGTTTTTTTTTTTTTCCTTGAAAATTATCAATACATCCTTACCTTTCAGGTTTGTTTACAAGGACGCTTTTCTCAAGTCACTGTTTTATTAGGTGTTAGATAACTCTTGAAACATAGCCTCAGTCTGTCTGGGCAAACAGATTTAATTAGCACACATTAAGCTTCACCATCTCCTACCAGGCAAAAATAAAACAATCAGATGAATATATACTTAAGAAGCATCTATGAATTTCTTAGACACTGAGACTTTCCTAGAGCAGGCATACTTAAGAGATGCCAGTTACCAAGTCTTCTTCAGTTTTGAAGTAGCTGGAAACAAAGATGTCGAGTTGGATCTGCCCCTCCCAAGACGGCTTTTAGTTTTATAGAAAACCATAGTCACCATTTTGCATGGCATTAAATATCACTTGCGGTTAATTCTACATGAATTTTTCCTACCCAGGGTGAAACAAAGCTTTTGAAACAATTTCAGCTCAGCTCATGAAGGTGGAAGCCTTGTGAGATGAACTGATCTTAAGAGAACCATTGATATTACAGCACTGCCCTATCCCTCAGTTAGCACTTACGTCAGATTTCCAATTAGAATCTGAGTATAGTTAGACTTTTTCGATATATATTAAAGCTCTACATGAAAAGAAATTTCTCAGGACTGGGCTGTCTCCATACCTGTGATTTCAAAGGCATCTATGTGAATGGCTGTTCTTCTAAGGCAAATAATGTGGCAAATAAATATTAAGTTTGATGTAGCACTGGTGAAGAGAGAAAGCATTAGTCTGCTTAAAAAGAACTGAGAAAAGATACCACAAAGACAGTTTGGTATTTAAAATGCAAACTAGGCAGGATTTATTTGCTTGAGAAATCTAGAAAGTCTATGCAACCTGAAAACCCATTAAGCTGTTAAGTTTATGCAACTTCAAAATCTGTATCAGTGCATTACGTACATTTCGGTCCCAAAATTTCCTGGTCTCATTGTAAGCATCCAGGTCAAGGACAAAGGCAGATCAGGACAGAGTTCTGAATGAGTCTCAGAAGTTCATAGCTCATGTGACAGAAACATATTAATTGGTATTCATGGAAAATTTAAAACAGGAACAAAAATCCTTCTAAGGCTATTTTTCTTTTATTTAGCAGAAATTTTTCCCAGTCTGTTAAAGCTATTAGCAGGTTTCTGGATTGTAAAAAAGAGGGTTTTTTTCATACTTGTGCTTGATTTTCAGTTTTTAGTAATGTTTTATTTGCTCCCAGATATGTATTTGTCAGGATTTTCTTTTCTTTTTTTGGGGGGGAGGAGGAAAGTCCCCAAAATGCCAAGACTGTTAAGAAAAACATACGTCTCCAAAAAATTATTTTTCACTGAAACAATCTCTGGATCCATTTTTTACACATTTATGAATAGTGCAACTCAAAGTACCTAGTACGTAATTTGACTTTCAGTCTAGTCGTTTTCTGAGAATTCACAGCAGCTTTTCTCTGATGTATGTTGACACTGCAATTGAAGGTGTGACTGCAGTGGAGAATGACTTAGGCAAGCACCAGATACATTATTTGAAGACTGTAGATGTCAGAGCAGGAGAGCAACTAAGTTATATGCCTGAGGTCCCCAGCGCAATTGCACAATCCATGGTGAAGTCTGTGCAACCACCTTTTTCCTGCTGTTTACCCATGGTAGCCAGTTCAAAGCTACTACATTTATGAACTTGCTTATATTCAATACATATTTATATTCTGATTTTTATTTTGCTGGATATGTACTCCCAGTGGTATATAATTCTTGAATAATTCTATATTTTGTCAATTACTTACATTTTTGCCTTTTAAGGCTTGACTATTCTTGCAACAAAAGATTCCTGATAAGATCTTTTGAGATATTGCACATTATGTAATTCTTTGAGGGGGGAAGGGTGTGTGACGATAAGAATCATTCAAAGCAAACACTTTAGGGCTCAGATCAACAGATAACGCTCAATTTCAGACCACACTGACCTGTCCAGCCAAAAGATCACCCTGACATAGAACACATGAAAAAAAATGAACCCCTTCCATGAATCACTATGACCACTTGAATGAATGTGACCTCAAGCTCCTCCTACCTTTTCCAGTCCCATGCATTACCCCATGTAACAACGAAAATTGCAGTAACAACCCGTCGGGCTAAGCTTCAAATCGATTTTGTTTGGACAAAATGGAAGCTGATTGCTTTCTTCCAATTGGGATGTGCTTTCTGCAGAAGCGAAGGAGACTGAGTAATTTCTACTTTTAATAACTCTTCTTTTACATTAGGGAAGTGATGATGTAGTTTTTCCAAGGAAACATCTAAAAAAGTCACCATGTACGTACCCTTTTCAGTGGGAATGAAATCAAGTTCTTAGAAATCCACACACAGAGGCTACATCTGTGCCCCAGGTGTGCCAGACAGGACCTGGGATCATTCTCTGGCCCTTCACTCGACTGATTTAATCCATTTCCACCCTCATCACAAAATTGCCTTACTCTCCAAAACAAGGTGACTGCATCCAAACCTTCTGCTGTAAAATAGTCCCTGACCCAAGCCGAGTCCATAATCACGCCCAGGTACTTTCTGAAACAGTGTTTGTTGGCTTACGACAAAATCATGCCAAGGAATACTCTGTACATAAGAATTGCTTCCCTTTTTCTCAAGTCTTACATAAAACAGCCAGACCTGCCACTAAAAAACAAACAAAAAATCTAGACTTTTCCAAATTCAATGGCAAATCTGTCACAGACTTCCATAAGGGTAAATTTTACTCTGTATTTTGAAAATAACATATATGCAAATTTGATAAAAATATTATCTAAATATAGCCTTGAGATATCGTCTTAATATTAAAACATGGTAGAGTTAATGAAGTATTCCTTCTGTTTGTTTTTGTCTTGTTTTTAATTGACAAAATTCTACACACAGATTATGGAGTTTGATGCATGAATTAACAGGTAACATTTTATGAAGATTATTGGGGTCATTTGTGACTTACATATTGCAAATCTGCTAAGAATTTAACAACTTGCTTCACAAATACTAACATTTGATTAAACTCAAACTAGAAAAAGAGTGTTAAGAGCTTAACTTAAATTTTATTTTTATTTTAACGTAGTTACATAACTTACTTTTTAACCTGCAAGAACTGTCTGAAGAATAAACTTCAGTCTCACAGTAGCATCTTTTGGGAAATAAGATATTCAGGAAAGAATCAGGATTATTGTACATTAAATATAAAATATTTGTAATTTGTGGTCTTACGTAAAGTTTCCATATGAACAATGTTACATTCATCCTCAAAACCGGAAAATGTCACAGCAGTTATCAATGATAATTTGAAGAACGTAGACCTGAAAACCTCCACTTGTAATAAACAGTCCTGCTTGTCCTACGCAGATTAAGTATCATGAAGTTGTGTGCTAATCTACACATGCATTGACCAAGAGAACAATATAATGCAGCTTCTATTAACAGGAGCTCTTAATAAAATTGATAATATATTGCAATCAAACACAGGAAAGGACAACTTCCTTCCCACAAACCTCTCCTAAAATCCAGACAAAAAAGGTATACTAAAATTATAAATAGTGTTATATTTTCTCTCTGATGTTGGTATGTTTTGTAACAGTATCATAAAACCGAGAGTTTCCTTTAACTACTAAGTAATTGCAATTATAAGTTTAAATCGACATTCTTCATTTGTGATGTTTGAAACAAAAATGAATTTCATTGTTCCATACATGCAAATATCAAATAGGGTAAAGATATTTTCCCTCTCACCAAAAAACTTTGTATCTGAACATTTCAAAAAGGTCAGCAGAAGGAAAAAAAAAAAATCCTCAAACCAAATAAATTTGGCATGAAGCCTGTAAACTAAGAACTGAGACACGTGTAAGAGAGCTAGTGAAAGTGACAGACTAGATTTGATAAATCAGTAGATGCCTTTCTACAACATGCCCCTATTTTCACAAGCATTCAGGTTTTACACTGATTATCAGTACTGTATTTTCTTCATAAAAGAAGAAAGAAAAAATCTCTACAGAGAATAAATGTAATTTGTATGTAAGGTTTCTTTTATTGACCTCATATTTACCTCTGTATGTTGCAGTTACAGCAGTAGCAATCTTAGCAAGTCAACCAATATGCTCTTGAGTAATAAATGACGATATCTTATATGCTGGTCTCACCATATTAAGTATTTCAAGGTAAGATCATGCATTACATAAAACATGAGTACAAGCACTTTGGTGATTTATGTGTTTAGCAGTATGTGGAAATTAGAGGGTTAAATTAATCTTGTGCACACATGGGTTCTACATAAGCTGTGCATAACTGCCCCTTGGAAATGCGCTCATTTTGAAGATGACTGGCTGCCTCAGTATTTGGAATCTATTCTTAACATAGAAGTGAAACACTTTGTTAACAACATCCAGTAATATCTTACGACTTCGTAGTTTAGAACATTCCCTGTTACCAGATAAAGAGATCCATACAGAAAAAAGTATTGTTATAAGGATTTATATGGAAATCCATAAGGTAATATTTGGAACCATGTTTATTCAGCCGTTTTAGCCACTGGTTTAGATGTTGCTGTTTTGAAACCAAGGCACGATGCACTGGTAAACCTCACAACACATCTGTGTAGAGCATACGGGGACCAGGTTTTATGCTAAGGCAGTTGAGCTCGTACCAAAAACCTACTATGTACAAGGCCTGAATGTTTTACACGGCTTAGACTGCAAGTAAAAGTAAAGTATATGAAGCAGAAATCTTCACCTGCCCAGAAATACCACTTTACACGACAGAGAAGGGAAAACTTAAGAGCAGACTGAATGATGGGAAAAGAGCTTAGCACGAAGTCTGGATCAGGAGGTGTGACTTACATAATTTCCTGAATGTGGTCAAGCTCTGGGTCAAGTGGGAGTGAATTTCAAATGTAAAATCATGCTACTGAGTATGTTCTATCTTTCAATAGTGGTGTCATTATCTTTGGAGCCTTGATCCTAGAATCAAATTCACAGATGCAAAATTCAGTGAAACGCTGACAGCCACACAGATGCACTTGTGCAAGGCTGCTTGAGATCCTTAAAGTGATAACTACCTATGTATCATTTTTGCTTTAGGGGACTTGAGAATCAAAACCAATCTGCAGCAGAAACAATGAAAAGCCAGATAAATATTGAAAATCTTTCTGTTTTTTACTTTCCACACAGTATTAGTGACACTTCTCTTGTTCCTTAAATATATGGAGTGAAATCCTTGCCCCAGTGAATTCAATGGGAGTTTTGCCATTGACTTCCATAAGGACAAAATTTTCTCCCAGTGCGATTTTCAGGCTGTCTTTGCCCCTTTAATACATGTGATGACAAAATCCTGTACTTCAATTCCAAGGATGGATCAGCACCCTGCAGCAATTAAAACTGCTGTATTATATCATACTTATCCAGTATATTGTCTGAAAGGCCATAGAGCAGAAACATTTTTGCTTTATGCTGTATAAACAGCTAAAATGTACCAGAAAAAGTAGTTTTAAGATATTTTAACCTAAAAATCTGTTTCTAAACTAATCGCTCAATGAGTGAAATTACATATGCAGATATCTCAGTACACAGCAGACTTCCTCCACCTATCTTAAGGTATGATTTGGTCATTCATTAAATGCGAAAGTAGTGCTAAAGGCCACACACATACGAACATCTGAGAGTGCTAGTATGAAAGAACAGGTTGTGCTAAAAGTATGAAAAGCAAGCATATGTTGGGATGAACGTTGCTATTGTTTGCACTGTCATTTCAAATTTCATACCAATGACCAATGACAAATGGTAGAAAATAATTTTAAAGAATTCTGTTTGTAAACAGAGACAAGATGTAAAATATTTAACAAGATGGGTACAATCATTAACACCAAAGTCTAACATTGTAAGGCTTTTAAGAAAAAACAAACATGGGACTAGCTTAACCCACAGATGTCAGCTTCAAAAAGATGCTGAGCACTGCTACAGTGCGAAAGATGCATAAACTTAAGCAACCAACGTCTTTTTCTTTTCTGACATACATTTTCACTTTTAAATGAAAATTATGCATAGAGATTACAGGTAAGACTACGTTCCTCAAACATAATGCATCCAGTGGACATATGCATAGACAGTGTTTGTGCAAAAATACAATTCTTTGGTAGAGGGTGTGGGAAGTTTGAGTTTTACTTGAATGTGTAAAATACACAACAGTTTTGCTAAGATTTAAAGTGACTATGAATTAAAACCACACAAGTGCTGTCAGATCTGCATAATCCAATATGTGTACCTCTGCAGACACTCATGTGTTCATTAAACTCTGCAAGAGGCTGCAGCTCTTTCTTCACATACAGCATATGTAGGGTTGGGGCCAGAACTTACTTAATCGATATGGACCATAGAAATGAATAATGTTAAAAACCTATTAGATCATTCAGCTTGTTTCTTCAGAGACAACTAGATGATTTAACAGGTCTTTTTCCATCTCTTAATTCCTGTGATTTCATGACTCACCATCCAATTAGCTCACCCACCATCACTACATGCAATAGTTCGTCCCACCACACATCAGAAATAATATACAATATTTGACAACAGAATTGCCCCTGCATATACAACTCCCTTCTCCTCCTCAGAATCATAAGCTAATCTCAGAATTAAAAAAACCCAACAACAACAAACTTTGAGCTATAGATCCTTAGAAATGCAGTATTCGCTATGCAAAATGGAACTATTTGAATCTAAAGAATTGAAACAATGAAAGTTCTATTCTGAAGACAGTTAATCCTTTTCCTATATGGTCATTCAACCTCTCCATTAGCCCTACTCTTCCACTAAGTAGCTGAAAGCCATGCTGAAGAACTGGGAATTTACCCACGGAGTGCCCAAGTCTACCTTCCCTCTGTGTGTTTTCACATTAGTTTTAGTTTAGAACAGGAGGTGAATCTCCCTACCTTTCCCACTTGGCCTGCTTTGATCAGCACTGCAGACCTATTCCACAGTGCACAAACAAATTCTTTAGAATGAAATTAACTCAAAAAACGCCTCTGCAATGCTAGTGGACATCCAGTCCATGTGACTACACTAGAGCTAGTCTTAAATAATCCTCCCTCCCCTAAAATCTGTTGACTTGGATAATGGGTCACCAGCACCAATCACTTAATTTTAAAGTTCTACTCTGACTGTGCCACAGGAGTTGCTAATGTAGATGGAGCCTGACATTCTCTCATCCCACACAGCAGATACAGATATCCGGGTAAAACTGCAGTGCAGGGTCTTCTTCTGCACAGCTCTGCACTATGAGCTTAATTGATGTGTAAGACGGCATAGCAGCATGACCGTACCACAGAGCACCATATAAACCGTACAGCAGAGAAACTCAACCTCACCGCTGATACTGGGTCTGCATGTGTACAGCTGTACTAGCATGGAGTAGTCCATATGGCAAAACTAATCCATTTTGGGAGGCCCCTATTAACAGAAATTCTACCTTTTGCTTTGTCCCACTGTTTAACAAGTAGTCTCAACTTCTTCTTTCACCTGTAAAATGGGCATATCTTCTGTCTGCACTGACACTTAGTGCCACTGAAACGTGCAATGTGTATTTTCAGAAGCAATAATAACTATTGTCTACTGCTGGATGTATTTCGTAGAAGCTGTTTCTACCTTCTGCTTTTTTTATATGCAAGCTGTCAAGTTAATGACTAATTTCATATAAGTGATGATATTAATGTAATTGAAAAAATGTAGTGGTGATAAGATTGACATGTGATCTAGTAGAACATATGAAATGAAATTTTGACGGCATATTGAGTAAATCGGTACTGTAAACAGATGAAAAATATTTCAAAAGTTAGTTCAGGTTACCTGAAAAAGTGGTTTCAGATGGTGTAATTAATGCGACGACCCTTCTAGTGAAACTCGGCAGTACACGCGCCCTCATATTTCATTACAGGTCAGACTGCATTAATTGCTCCTGTGCTCCGTTCTTCTACCCAAGCAAAACCAGAGTATTTCCAAGCATCCAGCCGAACTTGTGGTTGATCCTGACACCTAGTGGCCATCGCTCAAGTTAACAGAAACACAAGCTAAGAACACCTTGGGGGGACACTTTCAAAGACCGAAATAGAAAAAAAGTGTCCAAAGTTTTTTTGGTTTTTTTTGTTTTTTTTGTTTTTTTTTTTGTTTTTTTTTTTTTGAGATCACTATTTTGAGTCCCATTGTTTTTCAAATTTGTTGACTACTACAAAAACCAGCAAATCTTTTCGACTGACTTCAGAAAAAAACAGAAAAAAGGTTATATGGATCCTGTAGTGTGAAAGGTTCTGAAGCAACACCATTTTTTTCAGGAAAAGCTAACAGAACGATTATTTTTACATCCCCTACTTCTAAATCTGGCCTTACCTAAGATGGAAAAAATGATTCATTTATTGCGAGATTTATCTTAGGTGGAGGTGCTTTCACTCATCAGTTTCAGAGCTTTGAAATGTCCTGTGTTTCTGCCTGTTGCCACTCACTTGTACTTCTGTGTTATATACATCTTCCCTTTCAAGACTATTTATTCGAAAGACAAGCAAAAATGCTATTACAAGGAATGCTGCCGTGCCTTTTATTTTTGAAAAAAAAAAAAAGTGTTTCTGGCAATCAAAAAACACTGATATACATTCAGGTTTGCAGAAGACAAATTGGAGAGGGACAGAACTAAGCCACGGAGTCCAAGTTCCTCTGCCCATAACCTTTAGCACGTCATGACCTAATGAAATCCCATAGGAGACAATTTCAAAGTACTTTGTTATGACAGGTTGTCCTTCTGAAGGACGATTTGCTAACAGATTATAACAATTATTAACAATACTAAGGACAGATCCCTGAACAGTCATTAGGACTGAAAGCAGGATATGCATTGTTTAATTCTCTTCTCTTTTTATATGGTATCTTACCGATTGCAATGTTTCTCCATTTTTTTTCCCCACTGCTCAAATCAAAGCAAATACATATTTACCACTTGCCAAGAACTTTGAGCAGGCTGCAGACTATTGTTGGTGTTCAGACTGGGAAATGAATGTCCATGCTCTCCAAACACCATCTGTTGTGCAATATGTTTCAGCATCCCCCTTAGTTTTTACAACAAAGGATAGCTTTATCTTCTGTTCCCTCCCCTCAAAATCAATTTTCATAAGTGTTGGAAGTTAGCTGTAACTATGATTAGTTATTCATTATCTGATTTAAACACAGGTGCTCACTCACACAGTGCTATGCTCTACTTCCTGGCAGACAGCTGGCAGTAGAGTATCATTTATGATATTCTTTAAACTGTAGTAAAATAGTATTTTTACTTTTTTTATACTACACTTGAACCTATAAGCAAAACTAGCATCCAGACCTTCACATGAAAACTCACATAGAAGTGTAATGAAAGTAGTCAAACTCAGACCACTCAACACCATACAGAATAAAAATAGGTATAAACAGTTACTTCATTCCACGAGCACAGGAGACATTTTTAATGAAAAGTTTTAGGTTTTCATTAACTATTTTTAAGGCATACAGAAGAGTCATAGCAAAATGTTCCTGACAAGAAAACATTCCTGAATGGACACAGAGAGATGTATTTCGGAACATGAAGTACCCACCTTGTTCAGCAGTTTGATATAGACAAAAAAACAACTTGATGCTTACTTTAGGAGTTTTGTCTCAGTCATGATTTGTTAAGACAGTAAAGCCTCACACATCAAAATTCTTTTATAATTTATTTTATTTCTGTCAATGGAATATAAATAAACTTACTAGAGTTTGTTAACCTTCCACACTGGAAAAAGCAGCAAAAATATTTAATGGCTTCCTCACAGTAACGACAAGGAAGGAAAACATAGCTTTTTGTGGGAATAACGGCAAGACAAAATTTGAAAGATCAATAAAGTGGAAAAGACAAAAACCCAAGCATTGGCTGTGCTACTGACACAGCAAACAAAGCTGGGAAAACCCCTTGAGATTTAGTACTAATCAGTGGGGAATGTGTAGTTTCACCAATATTTTAAAACATTCACAGTTCAAATGTAAACACTGAATAGGTTTTGCAAGTTTGCTGAAGTATACTATATGGATGTTCTGGCACACCACAACACTGCGATTTCTGGTTTTGGCTGTTACATGCTTCCCAAACACTTACAATGGCCTACAGTGACTCCTCGTGACTCATATGTTATTGGAGGAGCTTGCTTCTGAGATTTGGCAGTGCTTTATGCATACCTGGCACTTTCCAGTGTAGACCGGGGGAGGAGGGGGGATATAAAATAATGTCATACAACTCTTGAGCAAACCAAAGACCTACCAAAACCCCCACACTATGTCAGAAAAGACATAATCCCTTCACTGGCTGAAATGATGTAAATTTCAAAGAAATTCTGTAACAAAGGCACAAACAGCAAAAAAAGCTCCTCTTTCCTTCCAGAAAAACGCGAGAAAGCTCCAGCATCCAATCGGCCGTGACGGATTGTCTGGTCACACCTCTTGTTTCCCCCCACCCTACAGTAGTATAACTTCAAACAAGAGGGACACACTGTATGCCACCATGTGTAACTGCCCATGGTTAAGGCACGCAGCAGGGAAGTGGTGCACGTTTTTTAAACTCACTCACACTGCAAAAAACTGTTTCTGACTGCTCTAACCATAAGATTATCATATTACAGCTGCCATCACCACTGTAATTCAAGTATGAAAAAATGTAGAACTTGCTGCCTTTAAAAAAGCAGTGGTAGCACTCTGCATTCAGGACAGAGGTTTGGATTATAGTCGGAATAGGGCTGACTTCAACCTAAATTACATGGCAAAACACCTATGTCCCACATCTCTTTGTAATATTTAGTACTTATAAGCTCAAGCCTGCTCCTTATCTAGTACCCAAGTCTTCCGAATTGCCACTCTGAAGCAGCACTCTCCCTTCACACTGTAGAGGATGCTAAGATGCCTACCTTGGGTTCAAGTTTTCAGTCTGAGATTTTAGTCTTGCAAGAACGTAACTTGCTTAAGAGGTTTGGTCTTCTCTTTTCTCTCAATAAATAAGTCAACAAAACTCATCCTAATTAGACTAATGGAGTTTCTATGGATATCAAATCTGACCATTTAACACTAAGTCAAACTACATAAATAAATTTAGTCAGAGCTTCAAAACACCTTAGATAAGAGAAAATATCAGTATTATGAGGTTTTCATCAGTCTATTACTATGCTAAATAAACTGGTATTCTACCTTATTCATTAGAAGGGGCACAAGTATGCTCAGACGTTTTGTAAGGAGCCCCAAAGTCTTTAGATACATTGGATATCCATCTCCTTAAAACAGTTCTCTTGTAATAAGATGTATACTCAAGGTAATATAAATTTAGAATAGTCTTAAAAGGCAGCCCATTTAAGCACAATCAGTACACCAATACAAAACATAGTATCTGCAGTTGTGTGGGAGGGAAAGAAAAAAAGAAAAAACGTGGCAAATACCAAGCCCCTAAATTACTTACCAACCCAAACTTGTCAGGTTACAGACTCATTTACTTGTAGGACTTGAGAAGCTTCCTGAAGTCTGCACCTTCTGTAAGAGGTACTTGGTGAAGGGTGAGATGCTTTCTGTGGGAAGGCCTTCTGGAGGAGCTGCCCAAAGAGAAGAATGTATGTCTAAACCCTGAAGGATACTGCTGTTACCTAGGAAAAAAAATAAAAAATAGCTGAGATGGGCTTAATAGCATGTTGGTTGGTTGGCTAAAAAAAAAGAGTCCAAAATGGGAAGACTGGAAGACTGGGGCACAGAGGGACTGTACAGGACATTTCTGCATTACATTGTGGAAGAAAGTAAACAACTTTGCAGTTCAGAATGAATATGTATTCTTATTTTCTGTTAAAGAAGTAAACAGACAAGGCAAAACTGTCTTCGAAAGTAATTTGCCTGTAGTGGAATTATACTGGCCAACATAATTCAGAAATAAACTTGACATTTTGTCCAAAAATAGAAAGCTAAAGGTGTATCAGTGACAGACCTATACAACCTTTGTTCTTAGCAGCTTTAACAAAAAAGCTTAAACATGACAAACATCTATTGCTTACCTGCAAAATTAAACTAAGAACTCCTGTAAATTTTAGGGTTAATTCAAGTAGGTATAATACCACTTCAAACATACATTCTCCAGACTTCAATATAATAGCAAACTATTATGCAGCAATCCTGGCCAGTGGAAAGAAATGTAAAAATTGAAGGTAAACCCTTAGAAATTATATGCACATGAACTCATTCCAAAGAGTAAGCTCAGTTATAGATAAACCAGCATCAGCTGATTTTTGTGGAACTACACTTCATACCAACTTTTCTTACTGTGACCACACCACCAAGTTTATATTCTTAGTAACAGCCCCCCTCCCCCCCCCCC
>Ga0065711_1028787_pt1 | contig 39192 bp, 25 predicted proteins | sample Hoacrofraction12_FD_59098 | JGI IMG/M metagenome (GOLD analysis project Ga0065711, IMG submission 59098) | Hoatzin crop microbial communities from Cojedes, Venezuela - Epithelial fraction 12 v2 (version 2) | ecosystem: Host-associated > Birds > Digestive system > Esophagus > Crop | place...
CTGCGGTCCCCCCCGCACGCTGCGGGGCCCGGCGGAGCGGCGCCGGGGTAGCTGGGGCCGGAGGCTGAGCCGGGCGGGGCTGTTCCAAGGTGCGAGTTAGGAAACGGGTAAGTGAATAGCGGGGAGCGGAGATAACCCGGGAGAAGCCCGGCCTCAGCGCTAACCCCGCCGCCAGCGTCGGCCCGGGAGTCAGATTGTTGTTCAGGGGCTCGTCTGGTGTGCGCCGGTGCCGCGCTGCAGGGCTGGCGGCTGCTCACCCCCGCTGGGGGAGCTTCCCTCGGCAGCGAGCGGCCCGAGGGCGCTGACCCCGGGGACAGCGAGCGGCACCGGCAGCCCCGCGTGTTCTGCGCAGAAAGCGCCCGTGGTGTTCATTACAGCGGGCACGTCCTGCGCTGCGTCTTGAAGCAAGGCTGGCACCCGGGTGGCCCTAACGACATCCTCCCCAGCGGGGACTCGGAGGGGGTCCCGGCTTGCTGTCTGTTCCAGGGGCTTGCGTGAACGTGGGACCGAAGTGTCACGGGAACCTCGCCCCGACCCCGAGCGGGGGGGTTTGCCCGGGCTGATGTGCAGCTCGGGGGACGCGCACCGCACGCGCGTTGTCCCGCCGCTCGGGACGGGTAGGCTGTCCGGTCCACCTTGCCCACAGTCAGCGACCTTCCAGGCTGTTCTTAGCAGGTCCTTCACTTGCTGTTCAGCTCTGTGTATTCAGGGCGCGGTGTTGAAACGTTCGGAGAAGTGGCAGATCAAAGCAAGAGCCTTTGATTTTTATTTATTTATTTGTTGATCCCCCCATCCCCATTTAAGTGTTCTGTGTTCACCCATGTCAGGGCTCAAGCAGGACAGAAATTCTTTGGGGCTGGCACTGTTGGTCGCTCTGTATTATTATGGCAAATAGCACAGTCCTGGTAAAATGAATAATCAAGTCATAATATTTTTTTTCCTTAAAATTGGCATCAGTTTGGGGTTTTTTAAATTATTCTTTACCCATCTTCTCAAGTATATCAGATCAACTTTTGTTCAAATTTTACAAACTAATATAATTCAGACCTCAGCCTTACTAACTGTGGATTTAAGGCTTTGGAAATGGAAGTTCTGCAAAGCAACTGAAATAGGAATTTGCAAACCACCTCAACTGTATTTATCTCTCAAGGTGCAGTATGATGCAATGCTTGTCATACAACTATCTTAAACATTTCTTATTGCTCATTTGTTCTTATAATAAGCTGTGTTTTCTCTGTTAGCCTTCATCTCAACAGGAGCCACACTCAGAAGAATCCTCAAATGATCAATTGTCACCTAAGGGGTCAACTTAGAAAACAAGCAGGAGTCAAACCACAGTGAGTGTGACCCGAAAGTTAAAGACAAGGGCTATTTCAGTATAACATTGTGACAATTCCCAGCAAGCTTGACACAACGATAAATAGCATTTGTTCCTTATAATCCATGTTATTATTAACTAACATGGTTCTTTGGGGTTAAAGTGTACTTTGATTACCTGGTTAAAAATGAAAGTGCACAGAAAAACATCAGCACATTGCAGAGTTAGGATTCGAAGAAAACAGAACAAGCCTCAAATTACTTCCATCAAACACTTCCATATTCACACAAGGTAAACTTGCCTTTCTGATGACTAAAATATTTCCAGAAGAAAATATGTTCTGATTATCATCTTCGGGGCATTTTCAGTGATGTTTTATAGCAGTGGTTTAAAATAAAAATCTTAGTCATTCAACATTTTAAGTGAAAACTACATATTATGCAAGCAGTTTATCAAACCCATTGAGATACCTGCCTAGTAGTAATGCAACAATAAATAATGATAGCATTTAAAGAGATTTTTATCATTAGTACTTTCAGATTTGAATGAAATGTTACGAGCATTAAGGTTAAGTATATGAAGGCAATAAAACTTTAGATGAAGCACGCCCAGGAGAGTTGTATTTCCCCAGTGGAGCTGGGGCAGAGGCTTGTCGTGACAATGGCTATAGCCAGCCCGTTGCACAGCAGCAGTCTGAGGGTGGCATTCGACCAGTTGGGAGCCAGGCAGGAGATTTTGTACTGCAGCAGAGTTAAACAAGTAAAATACAGACGACACCCTTTGAATTTGTAGTAGTAGCTCCCTTAGCAAACACCAGCTGAAGAACTAACAGAGAATGTAAACTACGTGGGCCATTGTTATCTTTGTGTTCGCATGTGTGCGCGCGCTCACTTTTCCTCTCTCTCTCTGAACCACGCTGTCCTGCCAGTCGCTGAGGGATGCAGGAGTGGACTCAGTAACCATGCTACCATTCGATGCTTTGTCAGAGGCCAGATCTACAGCCCACGTCTCACCAGGAGGTCACTTCTCCCTCGACTTTTATAGTACCTAGGCAATAAGAAGAGCCTCTTCCTGATAACCATGATCCCCTCATTCATCCACTCACTGCCTGAGTCACCTTTTGAACCCTGAAATGTGTATTTCTGGGTGGGGTTTGTCTTGTTTGTGGTTGGTTTTTCATTTTATACCTCCTTGGCTGTGAATGAAACCTCTTCAGCTCAGCTCTAAGCATATTGACCACAAAAAGCCTACTTTGCTGGATTTTGGACCATAAACCTTCTGCTCATTTTTAGCAAGTGTAGAGGCCTGAATAGATCTCCGTGCGTGTTTATAAGCTGAGCTTGTCTTGGCCAGAGGTGCAGACAGAGGACAAGAGTCTCGCATGGAGGGTGGAGTTTAGAGTTCAGTGTTGCTTTGCCCAATTCCTTCATGTCTCTCCCTGTAATGGAAGCCTTGGCCCTGAATTAGGCAGACAGGCTATCCACGTAGTGTAATTGGAGAGAGAAGTACCAAAAAGGTAGGTATCTATGACGTTTTGAAACCAGGCCAACTGGGCCGCTGTGAGACACTTCACAGCCTGGGATACTAAGGCAGCAGCGCCGAGGCATCCTCAGGAGGCTAAGTACTGATGAAGTTCCTTCTTGCATTAGACATTAGGGATGGGAAAGTTTTTTATGTAAGTCCTTTCTTCTTCTAAAGGTGCAGGTTCATTCCTCACTTCTACTTGACTTGGAGCAGCGTTTGATAGGAGCCTATCTTTCTACGAGAAGATGGGGCCCAAAATAGGAAAGGATTTTCTGCTTCTTTGCTCAGACCTTTCCCATGTTGCATCAATCCATACTTACGGAAGCAGGGACTCCAGCCTTGGTTTTCCACATCCCGCTGATGACCTGAATCAAAGTGACAGAGACACCTTTTGTCTCGGCACCGTTTGATGTCAGGTGAATGAAGTATGCTCTGGGATTGCCTGCTGGAAAAGGCCAGGGGGCATGAAATGTGCTGGCATCAAGATTTTTGTTGAGATGCCTACTCATCTCAACTCTGGAAATGCAAGATCTTGGCAAATGTAGTGGAGACAGGTTTCCCCACTGGCAGGCCACACTTCGGCATGAATTTTGAGGATCTTGACTGTCAGCTTTCACTGAACAAGCAAATGCCTGTGATTCAGCTAGGTAGCCATTCAGCTTTAGATGTCAGAAGTTAGATGTTCACATTTTAGCTAGTTATTTCTCTTAATAAGCACTTTTAGGGGGTCTTCAGAGGGGACAAACTGCACTTTGGAGCCACTCAGTTCCCTTCACTGTTTCTAAATGTAGTGTAACCAGCCCTTACTTTTAGGTGCTTACTTTACAATCTGTGATTCTCACCTCTAGGTTTTGCTGTAAGTCCTTCTAAAAGTTCCTTTTAATTTCAGTAAAAGTGAGAATTAATGGTCTGTCTGTGTTAGTTTGTGTGAATGATCTATTTGAAAATAGAAATACACAAATCATCCTAGACCAAACTGGCCATAAAGTACAGTGCCTTTGGTGCAGAACTGGTTAGTGCGGGTGCCTCAAAGCGAGAACAGAACTGCCCTATAAAGCATTTTACTTGTTTTATGTAAAGCACAAACAATTTATGGAAATGGCATGTAACTGATTATTCAACGTCCAATTATTTGCATCTAAAATAATTCCTGAAGTTGGAGAAATAAAACACTGAATGACTCCATTTAGGAAATCCTTTTGACTCAAGTGCTTTCCTTGAAACAGCAAATAGCTGGATGACCTCAAGCACATATTTAATTGTGCCTTGTAATAAAATAATGTAATTAGCAATTACTTAGGAACGACGCTTTAAAATACTTAACAGCTACTACAGGCATGCATTTATTCAAGAGGTTTTGTTTTCTTTTGACTTCTTGCAGTATAAACTCGGTTCCCTTCTGAATGTGGCTCATAGGTGAATTCTCCAAATGGTTCCTCAGGGTGTGCAAAGGTGAGCAGTTCTGCTTGACAGCAGATGGCTAATGGCAGTAGGGTGCTCCCTTGCTTAGAGGATAAAACTAAACTTTCAGGAGGGCAGTGTGAGACGCACATTTAGCCAGGCTCAGAGAGTATTGGCCAAGCACACAGGCCAGCACTCTAATCCTTTTTTTCTTCTTTTTTTTCCCCCACCAGGTACTGCCATTGGTAGTGGCTGTTTTGGTGACATCGACCTGTGTATCACTTCACAGTGGTTTACGCTCTGCTGGCAATAGAAACATAGCACAGGTGGGCAGCTCCGTCTTAAAAATGATAAACATGAAGAGAACAGAAGGCTATGTGCGCGCATATTTTTCTTATAATTAATTACATGTTAATTTGAAAGTTTAAAATAAGAAATGGACTGTATAATAGAAGCAACAAAGAGAAGCAGACTAAATTTTTAAAGTGGTACTGAGACAATGATTGCATAAAATTACTGATATATCCTTAAATTTGCTGGCAGTTATTAAATTAGTAAGTTAGCTTACTAGTTGGAATCCAGATTCACAGGATTCTGTTACCTTAGCTAAGGAAAATAGCAACTCCTATTCAAAAGTCCTGATCCATGATGCAGGAATCTCATGCTATTTGTATAGGGACAACAATGTGCTTATATTATTTCTTTGCCAATACCGAAGGGTTCAGTAGTGCCCAAAGTATGTTCTCATCTTTTGCGTGCTGGTGCATTTCTCTCTGCTGTTGCCTGCTATTCAGGGACACCCTATGTCACACTGTACCGGGCACACACATCACATCAGATGAGGCTGCTGAGAAAATGCTATAATCTCTTTAGTGCTGCCTGTTTTGATGTGCTGGGAAGGGCTTAACCAGGGGAGGCATTAGTGCTATCACTAAAGTGTGTTCCTTCAATAGCACTGTCCCGTTTTCATCCCATTCACTCATCCTAGAAGGAAGCAAACCTGACAGCACCAAGCAAGCGTAGAAAGCAGCTCTCTCTTCCCAATGCTAGAGATATATTTTCCTCTGCGTTTACAAGGTCCCCTGATCCCAAATCTCTCTCTTGTTCTGACCATGGGAATAAAGCCTGCCCCTGGGATGACTGAAGGCTTGTTCTAAGACCGTGAAAAGAGTAAACAAGGACTGAGTTTGCACAGTGCGGGGTAAATCAACTGTGCAGAGAGCAGAGCAGGGACAGCAAATTATGTAAGAAAAAGATCTTCGTCCCGGGACAGGCATATTCAGGAAAAGAAATGCTGCACAGCTATCTTATGTTCTGGTTCCAGAGAGGCAATTAGGAGTCCAACCCAGGCACGAACAATTCAATTTCCACTGTCTGTTTTTTATACGGCCATTGGAATGTGTCCTGGGGACCCGATGGAGCCGAGCACACAGTTTGGCTCCAGGATGTCACAGGGGGAGAGACGTGGACAGATATATATCCTGGCACCTGCAACTCCCATTTAGCACGTCTGCTTTACCTTTCACAGATGGAACCCGCTTGGGGACCTCTCCTGGGCCAGGCAGGACCTGCACCGAGTTGGGTAAATTCATTGGCAGAGGTAAGAGTTTCCTTATTTTCGGGCTGGGGGTTTTCCTGGTGACCTGCTGCTGCCAAACACAGTTTGATAAAAGCTTGTGGAGGGGGAAGCATCAAGCTGATGGCCCGATCTAGGTGCTAAAATGTCCCACTCTGTTAAAAAACAGAGCTCAAATCACATGCTGAATTTGAAGAACCAGCGGCGTTGCTGGCTTCCAGTGGACAGCATGTGATGTACATCTTCATGCCCTGCCAAGTGAGGGCCTAGCTTTGTGGTTTAGTTTGCTACATTTTGCACCACCCCTCACCTCCACTTCCCATCCCCTCCCCCCCCTAAAAAAAAATAAACAGGAGAGAAAAAGAAAACTGCCAAACTACAGTGGTTTAAAGGGGTCTGTCACCACAACTCCAAAGTCCCACAGATCAACCTAGTAATTTCTTTTCATCTGGAAGCTCAAGGGACGTTGGTCAATGGGAGAGAGAAACTAGTAGAAAGAATTTGGTGTAAATAGAGTAAATGGGGAAAGGATAATGCCCTAAACATGAAGCAGTATTAAAAACGTCCGGGGAAGTACTGGGTTGTGCACATTACTAGGAATGTACATATTCAAGGTGTATAGTCCTTTTGAAAGGCATACGTCTCAAGGTATAGACATAAATGGTGACGGTAGTTATTCTTCATCTTCAATTCAACATTTAAGAGCTTTGCAGTACACAATATACCTTGAAGATTGGGTGTGTACACGTGTAGTGTCTGCTAATGTTGACAAGAGAATTACTGCTGTTAAGTTTATCCTGGCTTTAGTATGCTTAGATACTTATGAAGACTTAATGGTAGAACTGTCCCATCCAAACTCCAGGTCATCACTTGGCATGTCAGAGCACATCGGCATGATGATTACAGTACCATTCATGGTCACAGTTTATGTTACTCATTCGGTATATTGGTGCCATCAGCACGCTGCAAAGGTTGATTACATTAAATTATTATTTTCTCTGAGCAGTTTTGTAGTACAGCTGTAAAGCATAAAACCATTTCACCAAGTTTTCTATTCTGGCTAAACTGTGCATGTAAATCTCTGTTCAAGTGTTCCCAAGAGGCTGTTGTAGAGATGCCTACACCCGTATGCCTTCCAGTGATCCATTGGAGCCTCCCCGCTCTTTCTTAGAGGTTTTCTCGAGTAACTTATAAATGTTCGTTTGTTATTTTATTTTTGCTTCCAGTCCCGTTTTGCACCAATCTTCTTCATTTCATGTGGCAGTCCCATCAGATCAGAGAAGTTAAGCATTTCTGAATCACATCGGAATTTGAACGGGAATAAGACAGAAGTGTGCAGGACGCAAGGACCAGGACCCAGCAGTGCCCTGCTCCCTTTCCAGTTTGCACCAGGTCAGCACCTCAGCACGGGGTTAGGATGAGCTGCACAGAGGAGAGCGCTGTCCTGCAGATAAGAAGGTTCACAGCCAGCTGTAATAACTGGGTTCAGAATGGCAAACATTACACAGCACAGAGGTCAAAACTGAATAGGTTGTAGGTACAGTTGCTTCCGTATCTTGTTTCAGCAAGGAGAATCCACAAGACCACAGCCAGCCACATCTAATCCCAGCCTTGTCCTTATATGGGGCTCGGGAAGGTTTTTGGAGAGCAGATACCCTCTGCAGCGCTGCCATTCTGGGCTGCTTCCTCCGTGATAGGTGGGCAAGATCCCAAAGATGTAGATTATTCTTTTTTTTTTTCCCCTGAGTGAAGAGTAAATTTACTGAATCAGGGAAATCACATTAGAATTACACTATAGATGATGTATCCTAGATGGTTAGGTCTTCAGATACGTAGAGGAAAGCTCATGAGTCAGCCCTGCAATTTTTGGTGGAGTAGGTCTATTCTGGCGTGTGGGTGTTCGCAGAACAATTACGTAAGTGTCAGGGTAGCGAGGAACTTTTGACATTTCTGGCAGCTTAATTGAGTTCTTTTCAGTCAAAAATATACTAATTGTTGTTCTCTTGCATTAAACACACATCATTGCCTTAACTGGATTTGGGGGGCATTTTTTTAAGCATCAGTTGTCAGGGGAAAATATGGGAGTGGTTTTATTCTTGAGAAAGCAGGAGATTTTTCACAGTTACAGTGAGACGAACATTTGTGAGAACCATTTTAAATCATACAAGAGGGTGTGAAAGTTGCTGTGCCATATGCCTGGAATTTACTATGGTAAAGCTAATTACTGCCACTGAATGCAAGGCCCCGTCAGCATTTTCATCACCACACCCACCCTCAACATCTTTTCTTTTTTTTTTTGAGTTTCAGTTTGCTAGTTTTTGGTCTAAAGAATGATAATGTAACCTCCAAACTAACCCTTGAAATGCTTTGTGGCCTATATTCAAGGTGAGCAGGTTTGGTACCCCACTGAAGTATGGTGGATTAAATTACAAGGCAACTGCTTTTCTACATGTATTACACCGGCAAAGAAGGAGAACTTGTTTCCCAAGAGCGAGATACCAAAATTGGTCAGACTAGGCCAGTGTCCAAATGGCATTTTCAGAGAAGATTTCTTTCTAAAGATTAAATACAAAAGAAGCAAAAACTCATAGCTTTTTTCTTTCTTATTTGATCCAAGTTGTGCCTTTGGTACCAAAATCCTCCAGTCAAAGTAGTCAATGGATTTTTTTTTTTGTCTGGATAAATACGAAGCCTTTCAAATGATCATGACCTTGATATACTGTCTCTTCTTCTACATGGTGCAATTAATCAACCAGGTCACAACTCAGAATGGTGCTGGGCATCTAGCTGATGTGCTTGCATGATCATCTAGCAAAATAACATTTGTCCATGGGTCTCGGAGATTCAACAAATGGCTGTAGGATATTTTTCACCTAAAAAAGTATATTTTCTGAAGTCAGATAGGGAGAAGGGCTCTTTTATGTGCTCTGTAGATTCAGAGGAAGAACTGAACCTGCCAGCTGTGTGGGTGCTTCTCCACACACAGCACGTCGTCTGTGTTAGCAAGTCCTTACCGCGACTGGAAGTATGTAAGATGAGGACTCTACCAGTGACAGTATGTGGTGAGGAATCACTGGGATAACCTGTGTTCTTTGGGCTCCAACCAATACATTTTTTGGCCAGGATTTTTCCTAATTAGCGAGGACAACTTCAGCCTGGATGTTCTGGCTTAATGATATGTACATTATGCCAGCTCAGACTTTTAGCATAAGGGGGTACATTTTATCACTTGTCTCTGAAAATAGCAGACTCCAAGTTTGAATCTGAAGTCACTGCAATCATCCAACTGCTTCTTCAAAACTTAGAAAATTCTGGAGATCTGCAGTGTGAATCCGTGGCCTTACATCACTCACAGCCTAGTGGACTGAAGGGATTCATTGTTCTGATGTTTGCAGGAGGAATTGCTTAAATCCAGTGAGCAAAAACAAAGGGACTCTCAGTGCCTCATATTTCCTCCCCAGGATTTATGCAAGGCAAATAAAGGAACCAAGTCTTCTGCACTGAGTGCCTGGGATGAGAGCACTCTTCACTCCGGCCCAGTGCTTTCAACTGCCACCCGTGTGGATTCATGTAGTTACTCAGAGAAAACTGGAGGTAAATAAGCATGAGTTCTTGCGTATCAAGAGCTCTCTATGTTCACTGATAAAATTAATCTCTCTTTGATTCAGACACAGACTAATTATTTAAAAACAATTGCTCCCACTCCTTTGAGACTCATTAACAACACACGTGATGCCTCTGCTATGTGAGGTGGGCAAGTACTGTTACAGGTAGGGAAAGGTCACCTACCTGCATCCTTCAGCTTCAGGGCAACTCAGAAACCTACCACAGGATATTTCCTTTGAAGGCTTTTGTTAAAACTGGACTTTTTTTTTTTTTTTCTGAAAACCTACAAAAGTAAATGTATAAATGCTGCATTATGAATTGGTAAAGCTAGGAGATATATTGCTGTGGGAGAACACTGATTACAGTCTGCTAGTTGTCAGATGCACACTTGTCTGACTTTGTTGATTGCTTGATTCAATCACTTTGATGCTATTTATCTCGTCTGAGTAAGATTGTCAGTATTGTCGAGCTAGAGACTGGACTGGAAACAAGTAGAGCAGTAGGTATTCTGGTTTTAGTGGTGAGGCAACTGTAGGTAAATTGACCCAGTTCTCTTCATCAATATGTTCCACAACAAATAGAGACTGTAACATTAAAATAGTAGCAAGAAACAACAGGAAAATCCATAGCCATTAGAATAACGGCAGTCTGTGCTGTGAAAACCATTTTAGGTGTAGTGCCTCACCTCCTTGTGAGTGGGGTTAGAGCAGTTTTTCAAGCTAGGTTAGCTGACACAGTAAGGCAAAAGCAGTGCCTGGAATAGGACCCACGATGTTGCTTGTCTTTTTGCTCTCATAAGCATAGCTCACATTGATTTTGCAACTGATTCCCTGCAAATATATATTGCATAGTACTTTAGAGGGCAGATGAGGCCAAACTTCCAGAGAAATTAACCAAGGGCTTTTTATTCTTAGGGCTTGGAATTGATCAATTGCTCTGATCTTCCATTAAGCTGAATTCAGCACATTGCCTTTAGAAAGAAGGCGAAAATGAACTTCTGACCATAGAGACAGTCGAGACGAGATGGGAAAATCATGCCAGAGGGATCAGATCCAGCAGTGGCAAGGCAAGCTCCACGCAGGGGTTACAAGTAAGGTGAAGGTGACCCCAAAACCTCCCCTGTGCCAACAGCTGCCCTGTGGATCTGTGCAGCTCCTGCACTGTGCCCCTTGTCTCCTTTCCTCCCAAATTCCCATCTGACCTTCATACTCAGGCCTCCAAAAACATGTGAACTGCCTCCATTCACTATGGGTTGAAGAGTTTGCCTGCGAGCAATTCTTGGGCATCTGACTTGTGTCCTACATGCACTGTCGTGAGGCACACTGATGAAAGGGTCATGTGGGCCAGTGAGGACGGAACTGAGCATCTGCTGAGGTTGTTTTTGCCTAAGGCCACCCCTTAGAGCAAGAGCCTGTTTGGGAGCAGCGAGGAGACTTTTTTCTCACTTGGGGTGGGGTTATGAACCTGAGGTCAGGGAGGAAGGAGCAAGACAAAATGGGGCCACTGAACCTGAGGTAACAGCCCTCCATGAAACACGGTCTCTCTATCTGAGAACAGGCTGCCCACCTAGTCTGATCTCTGCCTGAACTCTTCTTACCAGCATGAGGAGAAAACGCCTTTGCCAACATATTCTTAAAAAAAGACTGTTTTCTTTAGCTCTTCATAATCTGAACAGCAGGCGCATTTGTTGAAACTCAAGGTGTCCATTTTTGTTTCTGCTCCTGGGTGAGAGGGACCTCACACTTCTCCTTTGGCATGGTTTAGTTCACTTTTGGAGGAAGTATAAAATGCTTCTTGAGCAGTAGTAGGGAGGGCTTTTTTCCTCTGACTCCTTTCCTTCCCTCAGGTCCAAAGAAGGGTTTCTAGGAAGAAATTTCATTTATTATTTTAAAAGACATAGCACTTCTAGGAACCTACAGTCAGTACATACCTGGAAGAGAAAAGATGGGTTTATAATTTCAGAGGAATCAAAATGAATTCCCCAAATCTTATATCAAAGATTCCCTCCAACGGTTTTCTTAGCACAGGGTCCATGTTCATCTGAAATTACCCATATGTTTTCATGGCTTTCATAAGAACATGTGGGCTATATTTGCTATGGAGTGGCCCTCGGATCAGGGTGAATTTTACATTCCAAGAATCAACTTGAGCTGAAGCAACCCAAAGTTCAAGTCAGAATTTTTTTTTTTCCCCGCTGTCAGTGACATTTGTGAATGATGGAAAACCATCCATATGGCTAAACAGACTATCTCCACTCTCCCACAAGTAGTGACTTAGAGGATGAAAGTAATATTCATCCTGATCATCTGTTTTGTAACAGGATATTTATCTCAAGCTTTCAAGAACGTCGCTATTATTGAGGGAGGAGGGGAACGGGCAGTAAGACAGGATCTGTAACAGGTTATTGATGCTGGGAAGTGTGTAAGCCGGAGGGAAGGAAACCTGACTGAACCCCACCAGCCCTGCTATTGCCCCAGAAGGGGGGCTGTGGGCCCGTGATAATACAAGGAGGAGGAAGCATTCTCATCATGGTCAGTTAGGAGTCCAAGGGTGCTAAGTGTGGTTTGAAAAATAGTAGGACCCTGAAAGAGGGGATGACAACAACACATCTAAAGTGTGTGAAGAGAGGATTGGTTAGGACAGGGATGAGGGACAAGGTTTTAAATCTGTTTCTACAAGCACATCCTAGAAAGCTAATCCCATTGTGCTGCAGGGAGGCTGGCAGTGGAGGAGGCTGAGTGTCAGCTCTGGGACTCGGGTCCAGTTAAGCAAATGGCACATTTCTGATTGATACTGGCCCAGAGTATGGCTCAGCGTTCATGGCCATCTAAAAATGACCTAATTTAAACTCTGTTTCTGACCTAAGGAGCATGAAAATTTCAAAGCTTTTTGTTTCCAGTCAGGACTTCCAGAGATGGTATTAATAGCTTTGGTGAACTGTAATCCATTGATTTAAAGCACCTGTGCTTCTGAAAGTCAGGATTTTATCAATTTTTTATCACTTACACAGGAAGCACTGCTGGGCTTAATGCTATTTATCCAGCTGGACATATTGACTTTGACTTAGGAGATCAAAGCATTCGGGTTAGGGATTGTGTAACGTCTTCCTATAAGAACTGTCAGGGGTAAATTTACCAAAGCCTGAAACTTTGATTGATGGTCATTTTGCATGAGTGTTCAGCATCAGGAAACACACAACAGACCTTTTCTCTTACTGGAGCTGCAGGCTGTGGCACCTTTAAACACACATATTTTGAAACACGTTTCACCACCTCCTGGAACATAACAGTACATAAAACCCTGGAGGTACACTTGAAAGTGAGCTTTCCCCAGGCTCCAAGGAGGTGACCCAGGACCCTTTAAGATGGAGCTTGCTGTAGTGCAAATTGGGACCCAGTAAGGAAAATAAGCTATTTGTCTTTTTTTTTTCTTTCTTTCTCTTTTGCCATTGTAATAACAGCATTTCCCAATATGTAAGAGGATAGAAAGTGCTAGCTCAGGAGCTCAGAGATTCGGTCCTCTTCTTCAGTGAGTCCTCCTTGCAGCATTGCAGGCAACAGCACAGACTGGCAGATAGAGCAAGACCTTCCTCCGAGGCTAGATAAGACACTTGACTTCTTGTCCCAGCTTATGGAAAGTCATACCACCTTCTGTGAACCGACTTCCCCCATCTACTTACGTGTGAAGGGTACTCAATATGCCTGTTAAACACTTTGGCATCTTACATCAGCGATTATTGAGGGTTTTTTCACCTCCTCTAACTTTTAAAAGGTAGGACTCTGGCCTCCTTCAGTAGGGTGATGAGGAGAGACTCCACTGAGCAGAGCTCAGCAGGGAATTCTAATTTAGGGGCATTAGCTTCCCCCCAACAGAGAATACCTTCTACTACTGGCTAAAAAGGGAGCCATGGAGAGCAATGTCCTGTGTAAAATATCTGCCCCACCCTCAGTGGAATTAAAATGATATTGGGTGCCCTCATCACAGGAGGTGTTGTCAGCATTTGTTAGTTGCCCTTCCTGTAGTAGCAGGGGTCATGTACAAAATTAAAACAGATGAAATATGACAGATGATTGTCTGAGTTTTTCTCTCAACATAAAATTAAAACCCAAGTTATATAGCATTATACTGGCCCTATTACTGTCCATCCATAGGTTTGAAAGCCATGCAGACCTTTGATCTTCTCTGAAAATTATTGTCATTGTACCAGACAGTGTTTCTCTTTCTTTTTTTTGGTTAGGTGCTGAGAGTGCAGGCTATGCCCAAAAGGTGGGCCAGCCCTCGTTTGGCCCATCCCATCTCTGTAGATGTGCCCTGTGGGTCTGTCCCTGGGGCTGAGCATGGCTGTGGGGAGCTGTGCTGGCCAGCACTTACCCAAGACTCGGGTGTCTGCAGCCAGCTTGCCTCTACCCAGAGGAGCGAGGGCTTTTTGAGTGGTGCTAAAGGGGCTTGTCGCTGCTGCCGCCCTTTTGTCTGCTCGTCATGGTCCTTGTCCGGAGCGTGCCACTGCCTGTGCACAGCCGGCCTCTGGTACTGCAGTGTGCAGAGGTCTCCTGTCCTGCAGAAGGGCGGCAGTTTGAAAATGTTCCATGGGCTTTTCCTTTTCTTTTTTTTTTTGTTTTCTGCAAACAAACAAGCAAAGCTTAAATATTTGGAGTGCGGATTGCATGGCTCAAGGACTCAGGATGATTAAAAGCAGGAGCCATACAGAGACATCCAGAAATGATTGTTTTTAACAAGACAGGAACTTTGTCTGAAAACAGGATGACCTGCTGCAAAAGACGCCAACAAATCCCTGTAGAGCATTAGAAAAAAACAAGCAGGCGCCTGAGTGTGCTTAAAAAAAAAAATACTGCCTGGTAATAAAAAGGGATGTAAGGGTAAACAGGAAAAGAGCACTCCACACTGTGAGCAGCCTGGAGGAGGAGAGGCTGGGAAGAACGCTGATCTGAAAACCTGATATGGAAACTGAAGGGAAAGATTTCTTCATATTCCCCGGGACAAGCCCCCTGTGAAAAGACAGCCTCCGTGCAGCTTTGAGCGGCAGTTGCCTACTAGTTCCCGTGTGCTTTTGTACCAGTAGTATGGAGGCTCTGGGAGAGTAGCAGGGGCTCCGTGGGTTTTGTTGGCTGGCTTCGGTGGCTGTAGTGTCGTTTCAGATTTGCATGAAATATAGGCTTAAGAGATGTTTCTACTGCGTAACTGTATTTCCTCATGATAAAGTTACTGCAGTTCCGCACACCTGTGCTGCAGTTACACTGCAGCACGGCTCACTCTCCCAGTTTTGGTGTGAATCTCGTGACATATGTTGTGTTTTCTGCTAAGCCCTAGCTCATCTGAAACAAGTCTTTCTAACCTTCATGACTAACAAAGAAAATCTTGAAATCATGAAGGCAGCTTACCATAACGCATAAAACAAAAACCCTATTATTGATGTTTTCTGATGGTGACTTTTAAAATCAAATACTATTTTGAGGAATTAGGATATTGATATTAAGGCTTGGTCACATTGACAGCTTCAGCTGCTAAGCAGGTTTTCACTGCAACCTGTGTACAGTCAGTGAGACACCTGCAGCGATAAATGTGATGGGGTACGTATGCAGCATCAGGCCCATGGACCGCAAACTCCTTTACAGCAGGTTGCTCCGTGATGCTGCTCCAAAGTCAAACACTTGCTCAGAACTGAAATAACAATTTATTGCAGCTTGTGTTTGTATGTGGCCAGAAATGGATTCAGCTGGTTGTAAAATCCACTGACAGTGAAAGATTCATCCTCTCCAAAGGCAGGCGAGTGGCTTGGGTTGGTTTCAGTGGTTTGGCTTCGTGCTGGGGCTTTCAACAGGAGGTTGCTCTTCCCTGGGCGCCAGACAGCTTCTGTGCAGTCAGCTTGCCATGGTGGCCATGCTCCTGTACTTGCTGAAAGAGCACGGCTTTTCTGTTTTGGTGGGTCCTGCAAACAACGCTGTAGTTCAGGCAAACATCTGTGGCCTTACAGGCACTAATGGGAGTTACAAAGAGGCTTTTGGATCGCCTGCCCTGGATGCAGCCCTAAATCCCCAGTGACGCACGCCCAGTGCCCCAGTGCTCCTCCAGCTCACTGCGGGTGTTTCCGAGCTGCGGCCTGGGAGTGCCTCTGTGTCCCTCCATACCAGGCTGCCCTTCAGAGGCTTGAGCCTTTTTGGATGGGGAGAGCAGGGGAGCAGACTTGGAATCACAGAATCATTTACGTTGGAAAAGACCTTTGAGATCATCAAGTCCAACCACAAACATAACACTGCCAAGTCCACCACTAAACCATGTCCCTAAGTGCCATGACCACACGTCTTTTAAATACCTCCAGGTGCCTCAACCGCTCCCCTGGGCAGCCTGTTCCAATGCTTGACAACCCTTTTGGTGAAGTAATTTTTCCTAATATCCAATCTAAACCGCCCCTGGTGCAACTTGGTGCTGTTTCTTCTTGTCCTGTCACTTGTTACTTGGGAGAAGAGACTGCTACCCACCTCACTACAACTGCCTTTCAAGTAGTTGTAGAGAGCAATAAGGTCTCCCCACAGCCTCCTTGTCTCTGGCCTGAACAACCCCAGTTCCCTCAACCATTCTTCACAGGACTTGTTCTCTAGACCCTTCACCAGCTTCGTTGCTCTCCTTTGGACATGCTCCAGCACCTCAATGTCTTTCTTGTGCTGAGGTTCCCAAAAGTGAACACAGTACTTGAGGTGGAGTGATCTCACACTTGTTTGTGAGCTCTTCAGATAATGGAAAAGACATTAGTCTCCACCCTATTCTGGGTATTGCTTTAAGGCTGACAAAGAATAACTTCTTCTCAGCCAGGAGGAGGACGGGCACTGTGGGCGCAGGGCTGCTCTGACGCCGGGCATCTCAGACACAGCTACCCCTGCACAGCTTTTTGGCCCCTGCACCTGAAGCAAATTGCTTCCTGCTGAGGAGCCGTTTGTCTTCAATTTAGGATCAGTTCACCTGCACCTTTCAGTTTTGCACGCCTTTTCTCAGGTAGCCCAGTCCCTTGGGCACGGCTTTTTATTAATTCACTTTTTTACTGCATAACAGACACATTTGTTTTTTTCTTTGCTTTAGTCTAAATGACAGGTGATTTGCCACTATTAACGTATGTGACTGCCTATGGATCAAATACTTCTTCATGGCCTGCAGCGTCCTTCAGCACTGCACTATTCAAGATTAAGATTATATAGTAGACACTATGATCAGAGAAATTTCCAATTTCTGAGATATGAATTAAAACTGAATTAATTTTTATCTCATCAAGATAGAAATACCAGCTGCTTAGTCCACCAGTTACCTAATTCTCTGATCCTCACACTCATCTTCACCAGGACATAAATGGCTATAGCAGCACATTTTGGTTTGCCTCTATAACTTCCAAACTCACTATGAACACAGAACACAAGACCTACTTGCAGGGTCTGTGAAAGGCTCTTGAGATTTTTATTCTTACAAGATGCTCTTGTCCTCCTCGGACAAGCAAAGACATGATATAATTTACATTGGTCCAAGAAAAATTAATTTAAGTAGACATGTCAAAGCGGTGACAGCTTGATTTAAAAAAGATTGTAAAATAAGTGTGCAAGATACTTAAATACATCATTTGGGGGGGGGGAAATTCCTTCTCCATAAGGAAAAGATGCTTTAAACTGTGCCTTAAAATGAGTACAAATCAGGTGAGATGTCCCAAGTCCCAAATACACCAGCTGTCAAAGGAGCTCAGCAGAAGCAGCATCACTGCAGATGTAGCAAGGCAAAAATAATTTCATTTATGTTAAAAATGCTGAGTTCAGGGCAGTTACTTAGATTTCTCCAAATATTTTATTTTTTCCATAGCTCTGTCTTGAGTAAGAGGTAGTGGCTTCTTTTTGTTGCTTTGTATTTGTATGGTGGATATTATGAGCCTTTTTTTTGCATTTGCATTTGCATCTGGAGACAGTTTAACTCTTGCAAATGAAATGTTCACCTCAGCTTCTTGGAAGGGAGTCGTGGAGGACTAATGCTGTTAGAGCAGGATAACTTTTAGGCCATTCACTCTGTAATGGGATATGAAGTAATTGGCTATTTTGCTGCTGCCCAGTGGGGTCTCAGCTTGGCCCAGTGTTGCTCCCTCAGTGGCTGCCATGCCTGTGTCCCGCCAGCGCCCAGAAGCACAGACCTTCTTCACTGGCCAAAAAGGCGATTTAACCAGCCATTTTGCTGCAAAAAGCTCACTGTTTTGGGCAGTGAAAACACAGCCTCTTCACAACACTGCCCTCTCTCCAGGGCGATGCTGCTATTTGCAAGGGCTGACCAGGCAGCACGAAGACTGTGCTGGGCACGGGGTGCTGCAGCCCAATGCTGGCGTCCCCAGCATGGGACAGTCGTGGCCACCGCCACCCCCTGAGCTGGCTGCAGGGAGATGGATCCTGGAGGGAAGACAGAGGGGAAGAGAGCAAAGGGGAGGCAAGCTGTGATCAAGGTTTGGGGAAAAGGGGCTACTTCAGCAACAGGCCAAGGCTGGTGGGGACCTCTGGAGACCATCCAGCCCAAGCGCACTGCTCAGAGCAGGGTCAGCCAGAGCAGGTTGCCCAGGGCCAGGTTCTGCACCTCTAGCTGTCAGTGGTGCAGAAGCAAGCCTGAAGTTTGAAACCTTAAAGTCAGAAGTTTGGCATAGCACAGCTTATCCCGAACTCATGCTAAGAGGTTCTGAGCTATGAGGGATGATGCTCTGACAAGATCATTTGAATGAAGCTCTTTTTCTTTGTATTCCAACTAGTCACAGATTATTTTTTCTTCTCACTCCAGATATTATTTTGCATTATCCTTGCCATATGGAAGAAAGGAATGATGCTGTTCAGATCTGTTGCCATAAAAACATGAAATGTTGTTTGTGTGATCTTCAGAGTAGATTAGAACTGGGAATTTCCACTTTGGGGGGATTTTTGGCATGTTGAAGTTCATTTTCTTTTCAGTCTAGACAAGCTACAGTAGTGTCAATTTTTCTTACAAATTAGAAATCCCATCACAAATGGATTTGTAAAATATGTAAATGTTTTATTAAACTTTATAAACAGTGTTTCAAAGCAAGATGTTTGTTGATAACTTCCTTTTATTATTTTATATAATTTGATTTTTAAATGTCATATTTGATTTTTCTGGCCATCTAGATACTCAAAATATTCCGTGAAGAAGGACATTGGCATTGCTGCTTCCTCTGAAGTCCTCACTGATTTCTGGGAACAGGGCATGTCAAAAACATGAGTGCTTTCAGCAAGCTCAATGTTGAAACATGCTATTTAGCACAAAGAGTTAAAAAAGAAGTACTGTGAAGATGGGAGCCGTGGGTAAGCATCTTGGCAGTGATACGTGTCATCCATGACCAGTTATACCTGAGTTGTGAGGCATGATGATGGAGCAGCCAGTGCAAGGGTTACTATGGTAAGTGTCTGATTTCCTGACATTATAAAACGACATATGGATTTCCTTTAAAGGAGCTTGGCTACTCCCAGTGATGGAAATAATGCAGACAACACAGTTACAACTGCTCCTAATTCTCACGGAGGGTTTAGATTACCTTTCTGGCACTCTGGTTTCTGAAGAGACGTGCTGGCTGTGGTGGCAGCAAGCCAGCGCTCCCCAGTCAGGTTCTCCGCTCCAGCTAATAAATCCCCTGGGAGCTGGGCTGGTAGCACAGAGTGTGGTGCACTGGCACTTCAGGGGCCTGAAGAAGAGCCGGACCCAGTGCAGCGTTCATGCTCCGACAGAGCCATGCTGGAGACAGCCTGGGTCTCTCTGCCCCACGTCCCAGCCACTTTTCCACCAGCTCTGCGTAGAGCTGATGGGTTTGGGCTTAGCCCCGTGGGGACGCAGCCATCTTATTTTTTGCCTCATCTGGCTCTGGAAGCAGGACAGCCATGTCTATGTGGTGCTTCCCCCGAGCCAGGAATCCTGGCTGATTTGAGCCATCGTCCCAATGGCACTGTTTGTCCCCCAGACAGCTCAGCAGCCCAGACAGTGGGATAAAAACATACTCGGGGAGACCAGCTGGCATCATTATACTGCTGCAAGAATTAGAGAAGTTTGTTACTCTTCCAAGGGCCCTTACAATATGGGGAGATTGGACTTTGCGTCAGAGTTTACATGCTGTGACCTGGACTGTGCCAGCCCAGTCCCACCTGGGGATGCCTTCTCACCTCTTCCCATCTTCATTTCTTAATCAGACATACACAATGCAATGCTGAAAGGTGCAAAGCAAAATGTAAAATGATTTATTAGGGTACATTATACCAGTGCTCAAAAACAACGTAGCAAAAAGAAAAACAACAACCAACCTCAAACTGTATCCACACGTATTTTGGATAAGCGTTTGCAGTAGCACAGAAACAGTTTCTGAGGCATTTGACATACAAAGTGCACCTTCTGGCCTTCGCTGGTATGAAATTCAGAACATTTTCAGAGTTTCTTGGCAGTGCAGACGGGAAGTTACTGCTGACTAGACGAAGTGATGCCACAGGTGTGAAGTGATAGATGAGGAGACAACAACAGCTCAGAGAGATGCGTCTCCACTGCAGCACAGGGGCAGACGTATCTTCTTCAGCACAAAATTGCTTGTAAATTGTTATTGTCCAGTGTCACCACTGAGTGAAATCAAGCCAAACTGATTACTAATACAGAGTATCCAGTCTTTTTCCCATGGTCTGAATTTATACATCATAGGTCCAGGTTAAATCATACATATTAGGAACGAACATAGAATAGCTACAGAGCTCAGAAGTGCAGATGACTGGGGAATCATACGTTAATGAGATAAAAATTGTATTTTTCCTCTCAAATGCAAAGGGACTATGTAAAGTGGAGAATTTTCCTTGAGGGAAACACCATTTTGGACGGATTTTTTCCATTGTTGTTCAGCATCATTCCAGCCCAGCCAAATAATCCAAGCTACCGGGAACAAGGCAGTATCACCTGTGAGTGACACAAGAGCAGCTGGGGAAGGGGAGGAAGACTGTCAGCGATGAGTTGCTGGGGTAGATACCTGGGGCTTCGGCAGGGTGTTAACTCCTGAAGAAAAACAAGCAGACTCCAGTTGGAGTCACGAGCAGCTGCATGGGCGACAGGAGTGGATTCTCTTTCCTGAAAATGATCCTGTGGTAAAAGATGACCTATAAGTATAAGGAGAAAAGAAATATAAGGGACGAGAGGAGAAAATGCTTAGTAAGTGATAGAAAATGCCAGGCCTGCTCATGGTCCACTGAGTCCCTTGCCAAGCAGCTATGTCCTGCAGCTGACGGATAATCCTGGGCAGGGAACAGCCAGCCAGGGAAGGCAGTTCATGCGTGGTGTGTATACGAGACAGTACTTCATCTCCAGGCCTCGGTGGAGGAAAGGGAGCAGAGGTTAACACCCTGATGGGTAGTAGCAGGCATAGATGTGATGTTCTTTCATCATGCTTGTTTATGGTGTGGCAGCTGGGCTGAACACGCTCATTTATATTGCACTGCACGGTGTGTGAGTGTTCAGCAGACAGAGGCAGGTCTCTGAAAACAAGGTATTAATAAAGGCTGCAGATCAAGAGCACAGTGAACTAAACCTTTAATGTTGCACTGCAGGGCAGTAGCTCCCACACTAAAGCAAAGAAGGGGTTTGAACATGTGGGCTGCTGGCTTCATGCACCCCGGCAAGTACCACCACACCGATGTTTATAAACCATCCTAGAGGGTGTCTGGGAATAGCACAGGGGCTCAGCAAGGGCAGACTAGTTCTCCAACAACACACTGCAGCTGAATTTGGCGTGTGAGGTAACTGAACTGGCCTTGGGCCATCCAGCAGCCATCTGAACCTGGCCAGTTGTACTGGTCTAAACACCTCTGTAGACCTAACTTGAGCAAAGTACTCCATTGCGGCTATCACAGCCTGGGCAGACTTTGCTGGCGGGACTTTCATTCTTTTAAGAAAGTAGAATTAAAATGAGCTGGACCAGCAGGGCAAGAAAGGAGGAGACATTTCAGACTTCTCTGTAAAGTATCCAAATTATAGTAAAGCGCCTGAAAATGTGCTTCCTGAGAGAGTGTCAAACTGTTGTACATGTAAATGCTATGAAATGATAGGGAGCTGAAGAAAAAAAAGATCATTGACTTTGCAGATGAATGACCAAAGTGCCAACACGACAAAACGAGCTCTCGGTTTGCCAAAACTGTGTTTGTTAAGCTTTCGAGCACTGAGCAACAGGAATGTAAAACCTCTTTCAGTCTGGTGGCAAGAGGCAGCTGAGGAGGAAGGGTACTTGTCTGAACTGAAAGTTGACTTTTGCTAGACTGGTGTTCCTGGCAGGTTACACCTGCTTCCCACCCTGTGCCTTGCTGCCACTCTGTCTAGAGCAACGTGCTCCTAACAATAGCTGGTGACTGGAAGGTACAGCGTGTGCTGCACTGCTCATTTCCCCTTCCTCCCAGCCTGATTGTTATTGCAGCGGTCGGGAGAAAGGAGGGCTCTTTAACACCATTAAGCTGTGAGAAACCGTGGCTGTGACAGTGAGGGTCTGACTTCACACGATATGAAGTTGAAGAAAAATGTTCAAAGAGAGAAGATGCCTTCCTGTAAGTACTTTGTACTGTAAAGCGTATGTACATACACAAACACTCACATGCACACGCATCCGGGAGGAGGTGTGTGTGTCCATGGGGGGAAATCCTGCCTGCACCAAAGTCAACGACAAAAATTCCCACTGACCTTGGCAGGGCAGGGCTTTCGCAACTGTGTTTGTGTGTGGTGGGACATTGTGCAAGCGTCCAGACGCACTGTGAGAGCATTGGCTCACTACAGGGCTGGGGGATGGCAGCCTGAGCCGCCCTAGCACTGCACTGAAATACATCTGAGGAGTGAAGGCTCGTCCTCAAGCCAAGCCCCCCACCCCAGCAGTGGTACGTTGCCATGTTGTCATGTCTTTCTGCGTCACGTCCAAGCTGGAGGAGCTTTGTCTGCCTGCGAGCCATGAGAGCATTCCCAGGCAGTGGTCTTGCCTGCCTCGAGGGACTGGCAGGGGTCTTTGGCTGCTTGTTTGGTTTTGGCTTGAGGACTCTTTTTGGTTTATTTGCTTCCTTTTTTTTGTCCTTTTACCATTTGTTTGGAATAGTCTAAAAATTGGTGAACTGCCTTCATTTACTCTGCTCCCAAAATAGGTAGGATAGTTTTTGAGGGTTAATTAGAAGGGCCAACAGGCCCCTGGATAACCCTAATCATACATTCACTTATTTCATCCAGCTTATTTTACCCTTGGCTCTGCCTTTGGTGAGGCAGAAGTTCTAGAAACCTACTTCTACAACTGACTTCAGTGGTTACTGTCTTGAAAACTACTATTTTAAGGTTGATTATAATGCTGTTCCAGTGATTTTTTTCAACTGTTTGGAATTTATGCAGCTCTAAGCATCTTTCAGTGATAATATATATGGAAATTTAAGATCCTTGCATAATGATGTAAATCTTGGTTTCCTTAGGTACCTTTTGGAGAGCCATTAAAAGTAATTTAGGGGCCCAAGGTTTAAAGGCCTGCTCTAGTATGTTTAGCTATAATGTGCCAAAATGCAAGTGGCTATTTTCACATCAATCCCTGCACACAGTGGGCCAGCTACCTGATTTTATTAACATAAAATATGTATTGTATTTATGGATTCCTCCTATTCATAACTATCATCTTGTAATAGCTGGAATCTCGTTTTTTCTGTCCTTTGCTGGCGCTGCAAGCATCACAAAGCAGCATCACCACTTGTGACAGGCACTTACCTGCCACCTTCATCCTGACCGCACACCTCCCAGCCGGCACTCCTCTGTGGGGCACAGAATTAGGTGACTCCCAAAATCAGAGCGGTGATTCCTGCAGGAAAGCACTACATATTCACAACTGGGACCAGATTCGGGGCAGTATGCCAAGTTCTTTTGAGAATTTGGTCGTAATTGTAATTACCACAGCTGATGGCTGCCCACTTCTGAAAATCTGCTGCAGTGTTATGGGTACTGAACATTGGGAAAATCTGGTGATAAAGACCAGCCCGTCAGTGGAGTGCTGTCTCAGTTCAAGGCTGACATGAAGGACAGCAGAACAGGGGCCAGAGTTGGTAGTAAAAGAAAGCAGAAATGCGTTTAGACAGTGCTGGTTCAAGATTACAAATACCTGGCAAATCCAAACCAAAACAGGAGGATTACTAACAAATGTCGAGCATACCTGTTTCCGCGTAACAAGGATAAAACGCTAATTCACTTGCAGAACAAACGGTCTGAATTACCTTTCCAAAAGACTAGGATGTCCTCAGCTCCTGCAGAAGAGCTCTGAACTAAGAGCCTGAATCCAGAGCCTTCCAGTTGCTCTGAGCAAATGCATCCTCACTTCCATGCAGAGCCGTGGCCCCTTGGCCATGCTCCATGTTTCACTGGAAGAGCTGGTAACACTGCAAGCTGCTGAAGAAGAAAAAATGCTGGACTGCTTTGGAGCTCTGACATCTGAGTGAGAGAAATTCACTGCAATTTAATGAATTTTTATTTCAGTCATTTTAAAGATGTGTATGAACTACTTTCAGAATGTTATTATCATCTGTAATTTTTTTTTTCAGTGAATTTTTACACTGAATAGTTACATATTCTCTACTTTCTCACTTTGGCACACCTTGTACGTGGAAACCTGTACGGGACAACACATAAATGATTGTGGCAACCACTCTATAAAGACGTAAAGTGCAGTCATTGCCACAGTACCTAAAAACAAATTCTATAAAATTTACCTTCAAAAGGGGATCTCAGCTGCCCCTGAACGTATCTGGATGACCCCTACATGTGCTAGCAATATGCTACAATGACATACATGTGTTCCCACACGGCCTACCCCTGCACTGACAGCACAGGTTTCTTTGTTCAGAATCACATTATGCATATGTTTGTTATTCATGTTTCTGCTTCCGTAACTTTCCTTTGATGTAATTTTAATACAACTTTTTTCATCCTTATTTGAAACAGAAACTCTGGGACAAAAAGAGCATCAAATACAGGATATACTGAATATCATTAGGCAATGTTTTATACTTTTTTCTGCAAGTCTAAGCCATAATAAAAAATGCATATTTCTCAGAAGAAAAATAAAACTCTCACTTTTCATTCAGGAGCTACAGACTCAGAGTTAGGGTCAGGCTGGGATGCTACAGCACTGAGCTGACCAAAGTCTACCGCAGAGGGTTTTTGTCAGGGGAGGCAGAAGGAGATTCAGATTGGTTTCAACTCTGCTAGAGACATTTTATTTTAAGTGGGCATTAGCTTCTAAATCCCCTGCGAGTCCTATACTCTGTCAGATAAAGTTTTGAAAAATGAATGGAAAGACGCTTATGTGAAGGCTGGGAAAGATGCTTAATCTTAAGCTTTACATTCCTCTTTAAAGGTTTCTGAGCCACGCCTTCACCTGTTATTATTAGCTTGCACAGTGTATGAAGATAACACTACTCTGCGTTTAACCTTTAGACAAAATTCCTGTGATTACTGGCCCTGGTTCCCAAAGCGACTGTGAGAAACGAACAGGGCAGATGGGAGCAGGCTTTCCCAGTGGATGCTAAAGAACATTTCTGTAATGATTTAAAGCCATGTTAAACAATAGCTTGTTCACATTCAAATGCAGAGCATCCCAAGATGCTGCGTGAGGCAGGGGAGAGAGCTGAAATTGCTTTTGCAGAGATGCTAGGCATAATTAAAGGCTTATGTCTGAATCTTACAGCTAACAAACTGCTGTACAACAGGGGAAACAGCTCCCTAAGTAGCTTTTTACAAAACGCTAAATATACTATCATAACAATAAAACCTAACTATCCAGCTGCCAGTGAATTATGTGCATGTGGTACTGTGGACATCACGTCCCCTCTCTCCCCCTGAATCCATCCCTTTCTGCTGCTGGAAAATAGCAAAGGTCCTTCCAGGAGCAGCTGAAAAGTTTAATCAAATAAGTCGGAGCTGCTTAATCTGCTTTTGCAATCTGGCTGCACTTTTTCTGAAAATCATGATTGTTCCTTTGGCAAAGTTCAGGGCGAAGTGAGAGCTGTTAGCGTGGCCCAAAGAGGTGGGGGGAGAAAAAAGCTGCTTGCTGTCTCCCCTTGTGACATGACAAAGAAAGGCAAATGTGTGAAGGTATTAGAGCCTGACTGCAGAGCAGGAAGAGGAAAACAAATGGCACCACACCATATGCCCATAATCCCAATTAAAATGCATTCAAATTCATTTCTCTTCTCTTCGGCTTCCCTTTTCCACACCAGTGAACAAGCATGTTTGACAACAGAGTGTGGGAATTTCTAGTTCACTGAGCAGGTTTCCTTTCTATTTGCCCCTGCATCTACCTGATGCTGCTGCTCCAAACCCTCGCCGTACACTCCAATGCAATCCCCTCTCCCCTCACTGTACAGCCAGGCGTTGCGCACTGTGCTGGGGACTCCAGCAAAAAGGAAACTGGGAAGCAGCATACACATCTTGAGGTAAAGCCTTCTCAGTGGCAGTGCTGGGTTTTGTAGGAAATCAAACCTTTTAGGTTCCCTGTTGATGCTGTGCTTATTTCGCCGCCTTTCCCAGGCATGGAGCTTCCCTTGCTCAAGGGAAACACACGGAGAAGCATCTAGCAGGTGAGCGGGACCTCCTGGCTTCAAGAGGCATCGAGCAAAGAGGCACAGCAGCCAAGGAGATACATACTCAGTGCCACCAGCAAGAAGGGGGCAGGGGAAAAGTGCCGCAGGGTGCTTAGGAGGCTGGAAAATGACTTGGAGTCAGTGAGTTCTTGAACCCACGAGAGGAAGGCAGCACAGACTCTTCATTAGAGGCTGAACGAATCGAGAGAGGGAGAGGATGTTAGTGTGGCAAATCAATCTGCAAGCAGCAAAATTATTTTAAAAAATGCAAAAGGATGCACTCACCATTATAAAATCGAATAGGAAGAGCAACAAATAAACATGGTCCACAGTTCATAAAACCATGGTTAGATAGATAGCAGAACCCTTTTCTCAGGCAGGATAGCAGGCAACCTCATCTGCAGCTTTTCACATTTATACTTTTCACAGTTCTAATGCAGAACTAATTATTTCTCTCTTAAGGCCTTTGCCTCTCCTCTTCGTCTTCCTATTGACACAAAGCAATTAACTGGACCTATAACCACAGCATTGCTTTTCACTATTTGCCTCTTGCTTCAAACTCTGTTACTTTCTCCCTTGCAGCATCTCTCAGATCTCAACCAAGAATTCAAAACACTTGCTTCTAACTTTGCAGTCTCCAGGTTTTGGGTTTTACATCCCTCTCCTTGCCAGCCTTTCCACATCTCCATCCCACTGCTTCCTACAGAGAGTACAGCTGCCAGGTTGATGATACAGATGCGGAGATAAAATTCAATTCTCAAGAGCTGCCTTATTAAAATGATTTTAACACACAGTTCCAGGTAGTTTTTTCTGCATGTATTTTCTTTTTGTTTTTGTGTTCACCACATCGACCATTGCCTCTTAAGCAGGTGAAACTAGCCTGAACTGAGCTAGTGTCCATCCTAATGTATCTACTATTTATCTGGCCTGGGTCATTCTTTCCGATGGCTTTCAGTGAACTGCCTGCCTGTGTCCTCGGAAGAAATGTCTCCTACACCAGTTCACTCCTATCAGCTGTCCATACACTTTCTGATGTCAGAGGGTCTCCAGAAAAGGTCCAAAGGTGGAGGGGGTGTGTGTGTGTGTGACATACCTCGTTATTTGAAAAACCTGGAAATTTCTAGAAAATTTCATCCTGAAAAGGATACTTAGCATGCAAAATTTCATTCACATGTTGGGAAATTTGTGGGAATGGCCTCTTACGAAAAGAAACATAGGAAATGAGGGCTATTTGCACACTGCTTTCCTAGCCAGGGCTCCCATATGAGCTAAGTGATTCTGTATGTCAAGCCATAGTGGTGCTGTATGAAGTGTAGTATTTACTTAAAATACTCTCGCAGACAATGTACTGATTCAAACTTGATCCCATGGCTGCTGCAAACAATGTCATTATTATACAGCTCGTTATCCCACGACAGCTGGCAGAAATGAGCTTGGTAATTCACACATAACTTTGAAAATACACCTGCCCTTCTACCTGTGTTACCCATCATGACTTCTGAATGGCCCACTTGGACAGGCAGCTACCAAACAATACTAGTACCAATGCTTCAGGCCCATCGGAAGAAACAAGTGAACAGCACAAAGGAGATTCCTCCTGGCGTACACTGAGGTTATGCCTGTGGTCATTTTTTGCTGTGGGACTGGGGAGATCACGGTGCCTCTGTCGTGTGAGGTAACCCACAAGAGAAATCTGCAAGGAGGCACAACATTTTGAGGTTGCCTTGCACTATTCAGGGCTTGGCAGACCCATTGTTTATACAACACTTAATATCGAACTGATGCTTTTGGGAAACTCCACCCGTGAGTGATCCAGAAAACTTCCTGATATGCCCAACAAGACTTCAGCCAAGTGCTCTAACAGTAGGCTGCAAAATATTATTTCAGAGGAAAAGGATAGGAGAGAAGAGAGGGTGGTAACACAGAGAGGAAGAGATAAGCAAAAAACTGATGGGCTACAGTAGGACAGACAATATAGGCAGGAAAAAGTATTAATGAAGAAGAAGGCAGAGATTGTGGTTACATTTGGGAAGACCGTTCAACCCAATTAGCAGAGGCTATACTTAAGCAGGATGAGGTGCACGTTTGTCCTCTCCCTATCTTTCTCTCTGCTTGCATTCCGCTTCTGCTGGTGTTGCCTCTTCCACTCACACTCCTAAAACTTAAAGCCTCTTCTCCTTGGAGGTTTCAGTGTCTGGCGGGGCTTACCGCACCACCTGGAAAATTACACCGGGGCGCATCCCTTTCTTTCCCTGTTCTTTCTATAGCCCCTGGCAGTGCTGTGACAGCAATATAGTCTGATGCCGTTGGCTGCACTAGCCTCTTGGACAACCCACTTTCAGATGTAATGGGTTTCCTGATTGAGAAAATATTATTAAAACTGAGAGGTCTGAAAAAAATGGAGAAAGATTCTCTAATACTTGAAGAGAATATGAAAATGATGGATCATTTCCATCCATATCCAGCTGGATCCTGCTGTTTGGTAACACCAAGACCAAATTAACTCAACTTTGAATCACCAGGTCTTCTCAATGATGGCTGAATGCTTCTTCTCAGTCAGATGCTTTTCAAGGTCAAGTTAACCCAAGTACACAGATACAGTTAACATTCTGATGAAACTCATGGTCTGAAGGAAAAAAACATACAAGACATTGATAGAAGATGAGAGTCCAGAGTACAAAGGCAGATGAAGTTGACTGCCTACAGTGTGAGCCCTGAAGTGAAAAAGAAGTTATCTGCCTTCCCCAGCTTACTTCACCTGTTGAGCCCCAGGATGCTAAGCATGTGCCTGCGAAAGGTCCTGCCCTCAGATAACCCCACAATAAAGAGAAGAAATGAAACAACTGGCACCCCCCAGGTGATTCAGACTGAAGCGCAGAGAAAGATCCCTGTCTCCAAATGAAGGTGGAGCAGATAAACCAGGGAGCAGCAGCCAAAGCAGGTGGCTTTCTAGAGCACATCTCTGTGCTTAACCTCCCAAGAAATCACCTCACGTCCACAATTCCAGCAGCTACGAGTGCCCAGAAGACACTAGAGAAGTTAATGCAGCCTCTGTACCAGAAACTGGTCTGGGAGAATCGAGTGAAGGAGACAGCGCTGGAGGGCACTGCTACTTCAGAGAAACCGCAATGCAATTAGGCATTTTAGAAAATAGAGAGAAAAAGACAATATTGTCACCAGGAGGTCTCCTGAAAATGCTCAGAAGTGAAACTCGATGTGGTATGAAAAATCTTTCACTTCCAGGGCAGTTTAACTTGAGCAGCTTCTCTGGAAGGGAGGAAAGCTGCTCTGGGTCTCCCATGTAACAAACCAAGAGACTGGGCAGTGCGATGCCTGATTCTGAACAACCAGAAGTCTAAGCCAGGCAGAGCCAATGTGTATTTCTCCCAAGGCCTTTTCCCTCTAATTAAAAAAAAAAAAGAAATCAAGAAAAGAAGCCAGGAAGAATCACAGGTTCAGTCCAGAGCTGTCGCACAGCCGTGGAGCCTGGAGAGCTGCCAGAAGAGCTGGCAGGAAATCAGGCGGGCTTGTGATGGAAACCTGCCTGTGTGTCATCGGAAGTTCATCCAAACAGAGACGCTTCGGTGAAACATTTTGCTTACGACAAATCGGCAATCTCTGACAAAAACCTGTGCTGTTGGAAACCTCCCAGACAGTGTGTCTTATGGCATAATCATTCCTTAAATAAAAAAAAAAAAAAGAAGAAAGAAACTGGGTGTGTCATAACTAACATTAATGGGCTACATTATATATAGTTTCATAAGTGTCTCCTTACATGGGCAAATATTAAAAATGAGACCTCGGGGTTTTCAATGTAGTTTTGTTTTCACAATGAACGCTGAAGGCTCAGCTTTGCTACCCTACAACATACACAAATGTAAAAGTAATGGTGAAATGCTGGGTGAGGATAGAGTGATTTTATTGTATCCATCATTTTTTCACTCTGAATAGCATTTTTCAAATTAATATTTGAAAAGTATTTTTGTATTCCTCCCTGTTCTTCCCAAATGCATGACACATAAAAATACTGATAATTCCCTCCCAATACTCATATGATGTAATGAGGGCATAACTCATTCACTTTGAAATTACTAGCTTGATCATTTAGAGCAAAGAGAGAAATGTGGAAAACACATACATAACTTGGAATAGCTGAAAGCATTTTTCTTTTAAAAGAAAAAAAGGCAAAACGAGGGATATTTCCTCTTTCACGGTTTTGAATGACTACTGGAAACCTCTCTCATTCTTGCATCTCTTCCAAAGGAGTACCCAAAAGGCCACAGGATAAGGTCTGCATACAAACTGAGGACTTAGTCCTGCATACTCTTCATTTACCTGAGCTCCAGAGCCAGAAGTGGGAGGCTCTAATTCAGAAAGCTGTGAAATAAATATCAAAGTACCCATTTAAACCAACCAGAAGCTCAAGTCACAATGGCTATATTTGTTTTCCATGTACCTTTGAAAGAAAGCAGTGATCAGCTGCTATTTTCATTTAATTTCTTTGCCCCCCCCCAAGTTATGTGAATATAGTGCACAAGATTAAGACATTTTCAGCATGTAACTTCAATCATGTGAGAAGTCCCACTGATTCCAGCCAGCGACTTCCTATTGAGTCAGCAAAGTACTTATGCCTGCGTGTGATTTTGGGATGACTAATCTCCCTGGCTGCGTCTGCGCCGGCGGGTAGGTACATTGGGCAGGATGTTCTGCGGCCCCGGCCCCCGGCATACGCCCCGACTGCATCCTGGCTCTGGGCTGGGACACGACCAGCATGACCACGAGCTCCTGCACACTGTGCTTTCGTTTGGAAAGAAACCCCTATGCGCGGAGCTGGCAAGAAGTGCCGTATACTTCGTGAGAGTCCGCAGCCGGGGTGGCTGACGGGCCATCTACCCTGCTGCACGGCCAAAAGCCCAGCTTCATGCTTCATGTTATCCACGTGCTGAAACTCCTTGGTAACTTGGAGTGGTACTATATCAGCCCTGGCTCGAACGAGGCTGTCACAACTGCTCTAATGAGCCTCTCGCAGTCTTTCAATAATGCGGCTATTTATAGGCTAGGTCTATAGTGGATAGATTGCAGAAGCTGCACAACAGCTCACAGTGTTTTAGCAATGAAGCTGTAGAGAGACATCAGCGCAGACTGAAACCACTCAGTACAGTTACATACAATCAAATATTATAATTTACTATGCTTTGCCTGATTACACTCACTGCCTAACTGAGAAGTTAATGGCATCTTGTTACATTTATAAAATTTTCTTAGAAGTAAAAGCTGGTCTTGTGAAGTACAAGAATTTTCAAGTCCCACAGATTGAGAGCTAAGCCCTGCTTTTGCTCACAACATCAATTTTTAGGTGCAGCATCACTTAATTTTAACAGAATACCCCCAGTAATCAGTGCAGAATTTGGACATAGTCAGAAACCACTACCAACCACCTCGTCTCTCTCTTTCAAGTTCCTCTTTTTAGACTCTAGCAAATATCCTGGGTCTTGTGCTCCCGGTGTGTATCATTAGGTGAAAACACTAATAAAAGAATGATTAAAAAATGTTTGACAAGTGCTCTTATGAGGAAGAATTGCTGCCGGGAGCTTTCTGTCCTTTTCACCACCCAAGTATATTGCATCTTAAATGTTTCTTTCTGAGATGTGTGAGATGAGGCAGCATGAAGCAGCAGGACCCTTTGCGCATGGCTCACCTGAATATTCCTTCAAAGAAATCAGAGACCTTCCCAAACGTCCGTCTCTATGACACTTGTTCATAAAGTCCCAGTAAACAGCAGGTTGCCACAAGCATGCTTTGCTTATGAATCTTACAAATCTTCTTCTAAATCTTATGACAGAATTGACATTCGATAGAGGTGTTGGAATAAGTGCTGTAAGCCTTTGGCTTTCATCACCGTGGCCAGAAAAGGCTTCAGTGACACCCTACAGCACAGAGACCAGCAGTTCCTGCTACTTTCTCTGAGGTTTTATCTCTCTAAAAGGAGCAGAGATTTCCTCTGGGGATTAGGAGGAGGGAAGACACTTGAGATAGAGGTGCTATTTCATTACAATACAAAGCCCAGAAAGATGAAAAAGATAGCCAGTGGTTGCCTTTTCTTCTCTTTCTGGCAATTGCTTCCTCTTCAGCAGCTTTGAAGAGAAGTTGGATCCCTCTGTTTTACCAGGTCTCTAAGGGCACAGGCCATGAAGGGACTTACAAACCTAACTACTACACCGAGTTGCAGAATCCTTTATTTGGACAGCAGTGAGACCCTCAGCATTTCTCCTCAGCCCACTCCTGCCTCTGCAAGCGCACTGAGCCCACTGAGCCCTCTAACACCCCAGTCCCTGCTATAGGCGTGTGAAAATGGCGTGACCCCGGTCGCCAGCAGACTCAGTACCCCCATTAATGCCAAAGCTCTGTGGGATTCCTGAAGTAGATGTTCCTGCACTGGTCTAGACTGTCACTGCTTCCCAGACTCAGTTCTCCTCAGGTGAGAGAGAGTGACTCCTGAAGGACGAGGTTAGGTTAGGCACGTGGATCCAAACCAATGTCCCTGCTCCAGCGGACATGTATGAGCAGCCAACAATTTCCCAGAGACCCTTGGAATCAAACTATTAAACTATCCAACTGCAGCTCTTCTGAACCTGACACACCCAGATGCTTTTTTCCACTCGTTTATTAATTTTTGCTTCTGAAGGCAGCGAAATTGAAGTGAGGCAAGGTGAAGACCTTCATCTGATTGTGCAGGAAACACATTAGTGAAAACAAGCAATTTTTCTCCTTCAAGCTGCATTTACGAATACACTGGTGGTACCTTATCTAGAACTGCTGACTCTTACAAAAGAAATGTTTTGGAAGGGATGACACATTTTGTCTCATATAAGGTTCCTCAGTGCTCATCAGTAAAATACTATTCTTCAATACCAATGAATAATCAAAGACCTTCTTTTCACATTGTTAAGACTATTAAGTGTGAGTACAATACTAAGTTTAAACATGTAATATAACAGGTAACAAATGTAGATTGTGGCTCACTGACTAGTTCAGAAACTCTTTTTTGTCTGCTGGATTTAAACTTTCTGGTGAAATCAGTGAGGAGTGTACTCAGCACATCCTGTTAGCTGAGTCAATTGAAATTGCACCTGTTCTTGGATGCAAGTCATAACAAATGTAACCCATATACATTGTAAAGAAAAGGACTTGCATGCACTTTTTCCAATTAACATCTGCCTTTTGGCAAGTCATTAACCTATTTTCTCACAAAGAAACGGCTTCAATTGTATTATGCATCTGAAGCATGCAAAAGTCCCTGAGGGGGCACTCTGACAAAAACATACTGTTCCTGGATCCAATGTGAACATACATATTCATTAATTGTTTGGGGCAAAGAGTACAGAATTTCTGATTTTTACAAGTCTTACAAGGTAAACAGGTTACATAAAGCTACGTCCTTGGAAATACATTTACATCCCAGCTACCGTCGTTCAGTAGAAAACTCAAGGGTGGTTTTGTGCTGTGATATGGCAATGAAAATAATACAGCAACATGGTAATAAGACTTTTAGGAAGAAAAAAATCCTGTTTGCCCTAAGAATAGTACAGAATATTTATTTATGTAAATAAATAAAGGTGGGAAGTTCTATTTCTCAAATCACTCATGCTGCAGGGATCTGTTCAGGCCATTCTAAAATGGTGAGGAAAACCCATTCTATCACAATTTCTCCAGCTAGAAGATTAGTTTAATTAAAATTTAAAACTACAGTTTAAGTTTCTCACCATAAAGATAATGAAACAACGAATCTTACACCCCCAAAGACAAGGGAGTTGTTTAGATACATTCACTTTCAGGAACCATAAGATTATAAAAAATATGTCAGAGGTAGTGAAAAGTAAATACTTAAGATTTTTGGAGAATGTAGTGGTGCATTAAAAAAAAAAAAATCAAAACCACAAAACCCAACCAAAAATGAAAGAATCTCCAAAAAATATAGAAAAAACACAGAATACAGTTTGAGTTGTCAGGTTGGTCCATAAAGCACAATGGATTATTGGCACAAACTGATGTCCCAGTCTGATTTTACCCTGGTATTTGAAAACCTCTATGTTCAGATCAAAAGAAAAAGTGAAGTGCCTTAAGGTCCAATGTTGCAACATTTAGCCGTTCGGCATCTGGCCCCCCAGGTGATAATTAGGAACCTCTAAACGTGCTCCCAAAGGAAGTACATATTGCCATCCAAAATGAAAAACCAAGAAAAATACCTTTATTACCTCAACATCATGCTTTATGTAATGCCCTAGATAAAAAATCTATTAAAATTCCACTGAATTTTGATGGGAATTACAAATAAAATTTAAGACACAGTAGTAACTGACAGCATTTCTTTCAATTTGGAAGAGCGTTTTTGTTTCAAAATGTCTGCAGAAGCACTTACGATGAGTTGCTGAGCTACTGCATAATGCTTTAACGCTTCAGGAATTTGAAGTTGGGTTCCTCCAGAGAGTCTCCCAGTGACGCCAGCAGGAGAGGTTATTCCTGATGCCACCTTCTCTCTCTCCCCCACAAACCTTGGGCATCTACTGGATGCCACTCAGACATTGGTGTTTGGGGTTTTTTTTAATAAATAATTGAGCCATTTTTGCAGTAGCTGACCTGGATGCTGGAAGCAGTCTTCCTCCAGCAGGGTGGCCTATTTACATTTACTATCAGAGGGATAACTCGGCTTGAGGAAAGCTGGACTGCATCAGGTACTTGGTTCAGCTTGTTTAGAACACGTATGAAGTTTCAGTACTTCACTGCAGTCTGCAATACAGACACACTTTTCACAATCATTTAAAGACCTGTGCAATTATGTTTTCACGCAGTGCAGAAGCACAACTAAGGCTAAACAGCAGTCATTTTCCTCTAGCTTTATAAGATAATTCAAATGAGTCAAGTTACCAGTTATTTGCTAGAGCACAAATCCTAGAGTAAATGCTTCTGAGAGTTTAACCAGCCTCTTCAGGAAGTTCTTCTATTCCATTGTTGTATCTGAAATTATGCGGATCAAGAAAATGAGATAACTAGCCCACATCAACGTTCCTTTCAAAGAAACCTAAAGTTAGCTGGTTGTGGTTGTGTTTTAGGAAGGCCATAACAGCTTGAGGAAAATACCTCCGTCCTGCTCTCAACCAACTATCTCTAGTTATGCAGACATCCCAAGTGTCATGCATGTTGAGTTTCAATACCAACAGACCACGTAATGAAATGACAAGAACATATCTCCATTTGGAAACGTTACGTTAGTGCACCAGACTCACAAACAGCAGAGGAATAAACTGGATTAAGTAGTAAGTGCTCTAGATAATACTGAAAAGGAAGAAGGATTAGTGACAGGAGCAAAGAGAGAAAGGAAAATTTCAGCAGAGATTTTATTAAAAAATACAGAAGTAAAAGAAATTTCAAAATTTTGTTGATAATCCTGAAAAGCTTAAAAAAAAATTTACAGATCTAAAACATATATATACAATCCACTCAGAGAAAACAAGAAACAAGCAACAGATTTTAATAGCTACATGATTTTGTGTCTTCTAATGGAGCCAAGAAAAGGCAAAGACCACAAGAATATTTGCAAACACATAAAGCAAAGTACATCTGACCTAAAACACAGTATTTACATAACTATGTGCTATATAGCATTATAAACAATTGCATAATCAAAGGTCAGACTGTTTACATTGGAATATGTAAGACCATCCTTTCATAAAAAACCTGCGGCTAGGATGTTGCATAGAAATAGGTCCATCTAAAAGTTGTATAAGAGACTGCTTCTTCGCAATAAACAGTACTACTAAAGACTATGTTGAAAATATGTAGTCCTTGTTGGCAAAATTCAGAGTTTACCAAGCAAGTGAAGTGATGTCTGGCTATCTGAAGGTGATTATTGTGAGAAAAGACGAAAAGTTATAAAAGAAAAATTGACTGCTCATTGCTTTGGCTCAAACTGCAACAGCACGTACACACTGAGCTTCTCTACTTAAGCTGATGTCTATTGATGTTAACGAGGTTCAGCCTAGGAAATGGGCTTTATCTATATACAGTCAGTGGCAGAATTGGATTAAAATGCTCCCCCCATTTCCAGTGTCCTATTTTTCAACATACAAAACATGAAGTTGCAGAAATGGATGACTACCTGGTTTTGATTGTGAATTTAAAAAAGGTGTTGTGCAATTGCCATTTAAAAAAATTATAGGTAGACATAAGGAAGCACAGATGTTTTCTATTAGAAAACAAAATCTTCAATCGTCTTTCTAAAAATTGCATTTTTATTAAAAAAAAACCCAAATTAATCATACATTACAAAGTCCTGATTTATGGCTTCATTCATAACGCATTAGCTGACGAGGACATTCATAGCATGCAAAGCTTGAGCACCTGTGGAAGTCCCTGGAGAATGAAAATCTTGTATTTATGATACAGATTTCACACCACAAATATATTCATCAGAAGTATGAAGTCAATTTTTATTTTTCTAAATATGAAAAATGAATTTTGATGGGATGAGATAAGCAGAAGTGCCCAACTGCGTCAGTCTTGCAGCTGAATTCACACAGATGCAATTATAGTTTCAAAGTTTTAAGTGACTTCATTTTCATATTTGTAACCAAAAGTTTTTATACTACATATTCTTGCAATCATCATTTAGAGGATATAGAGTAACTGTCGCTACTTTTTGGTAAAATATCTGAAATTATGTAAGGGACAAAGAAAACCTCTGGCATTTTTGGAGTTAGGGCTAATTAGGTATTATTTAGTTTAGGTGTTTGAGTAATGTTGCCTTAGCACAGAGCATTTTTTTCACAATCCTCACCTGAGTTAAAAAACCTGCATAGAGTACTTCCATAACAATTGCTATTCATCTAAAAATAAGTAGTTTGTTGCTTAGTCATATTCAAAGATCTTATTAGGTTGAAATAAGAGTCCTGTAATGTTCAATGGGAATGATTTTCGAAAGTGTTGGTTTTGGCTGGGCTACACTTTATTAAATATACAACCAGAATATTTGCTTGCTACCAGTGTTCAAAATGTGTTGCATTTTTTTTCTTCAGTTTTTACTACATTGACTTGTTAGAAAAGGATCTTGTTTGCTTATAGCAAAATCCAATGAAGTAATATTTATTATTTCCTTGCAAATATATGAAACATTCTTCAATACAGCTAGTTTTCCTCTTTTATTCTTCCTGTCTTCCCTGAAGTAACATTTTTTGTTGACTTTCTAAGCATTCTTTCAATTTATCTTCAGTCAAAGTCAGACGTTGTTCCAGGATTGAAATAGTCTGCATGAAGAGGACAGCAATTTCAATTTGTTTGTACATTACTCACACAGTATTATAAAAGTGTGCAACATAGTAACATAAGAAAAATCACTTTAACTCCACAGAAAGAAAATATCCTGAGATGACTTTTCCTTAACTATTCCACTATTTACAGATGTATTTAAAAATAATGGCTTTGTATCTATGGAGATTGTCTAAAAGTTTAAAACTGTTTCCACAAAATATTTCTCTGAGAGAAAAATACATACGTGGATATATAAATTACTCTGAAATAATATGGAAAAGTTGAATCCTTATTTCAATAAAAAAACAGCCATCACTGATGAGCCGGAACGATGTCTTCCAGAAACCTAAAAGAAATTCTAAGGCATCCCCAAAAAACAGGAAATGAGAAAAAATATGCTATCAAAAGGCATTCTCCAAGAGATTACCATCATCAGAAAACGTAGGTTTCTGGCAGTTTCTTTTTAATCCAATTTACTACACAAACAATTTTCAACTGATTACTTGACTTCATACTTCCCAAAACTTACTTCTTGAATTAACATATATATTGCAAAACAATGCAGAAAAAAAACCTTAGCTACTCCCTTTTGATTTGGTTTTACTTTAACATATTACAGACTACGGAATAGAATCTTAAAATATAGATTGGCTAAATCTGGATTACTAAAAAAAAGTATTGACCATTTGCAAAGTGACTCATAATCACTGACTAAGACTAGTATTTGTGCAGTTTCACTTACACTAGGAATTATTCCACTGCTTAGATTGCTACCTAAGCCAACATTTTGAGCACTAAGTTTGAAAAGGGATTTAATGGTACATTGCCAATTTACTTTGTTCATTCCATGCTAATGCATGATTGTTCAAGCTGGAATCCGACCATGTCTGCTAAACAATTGGCTTCTGGCAAATCTATGCTAGATCTCACTACTGAAAAACAGTGACTCCTCCAGAGTTACAAATACAACAATACTCTTTATGATTATGTAGCAGGAAGATTTCACTTTAGCAAACACAATATACGTGATCAATATTTGCTGAAAGGAAAAAACTAAAACAGTCACTTGATTATGCAACTATTCAAAATAATCCCACGGACTTTAATATTTTGATGTATGAACATGGTTCCTGGGGTTTTTTTGTCTATTGACAGCATTATCATTTTCCACTGCAAGCGTTATCTGTTATTGAATACTTACTAGAGTTAAAACATCCAGCTGCTCCACAATGTGCTCCAAAGCATTACTCAGGGAGGGGAAGTTGCCTGTTTGCTTGTCCACATTATGCACAGCTGATTCGCTCTCATTTTCTGACTTCCTTTTTGAACTTGTTGCCAAGACTGAAGCAGGGGGATACTGCAGATCTTCACTGCTGACATGATCCTTCAATACAGAAACACCATTTGAAGATTCAGTTGCCTTTGTCTTCATTTAATTGGAACCATACAAGAAGATAGGCAGAGAAGTCTGGCTTTTAATTTAAAAAAAAAAAAAGCTATATACATATATATGCACACACACAAGGGGCCTTCAGATTTGCTTCTTGTATCAGGTCTAATTCATAACACTTCAATTTGTTCTGACCTAAGAGAGAATTTCAGCTGTGATGGATGAGGCAATAAGAGAAATCTCAGCAGTCTTTATGTACATGTTTCAGGTACACATGATTGAGGAACTACATGCTGTACTACCAGAGCTTGAATTAAAGCTTGAATAAATAACTATTGTTGACTGGTGTTTTCTTCAAAAGGATAGCTCTAGTTCACAAAGGAATTAATTCATAGCAGTCATATGGATTAAAAAAAAAAAAAAAAAAAAA
>Ga0065711_1028788_pt1 | contig 39185 bp, 20 predicted proteins | sample Hoacrofraction12_FD_59098 | JGI IMG/M metagenome (GOLD analysis project Ga0065711, IMG submission 59098) | Hoatzin crop microbial communities from Cojedes, Venezuela - Epithelial fraction 12 v2 (version 2) | ecosystem: Host-associated > Birds > Digestive system > Esophagus > Crop | place...
GGTGCCGACCCCCGGGAAAGGCTCGGCCCGAAGCAGCCCAGCAGCGGCGGCGATGCCCGCACCAGCACCCGCTCCGTCACCGAATCCTCGGGAGCACCGAGGGGTTTAATGCTGATTGTTTGGAGCTTTTTTTAAAAAAATCAATACTACATTTTAGATAGAACCACATAACCTCCTGATATTTCCAACCTACACAAGAAGGTGCACAATATTTTAAATATAGCTCACTGTAGGTTTAATAAGCTTATATTCAGCCTTTTTGGAAGCATCTACTACAAAATGGCTAACATAATAATTTGTTGTGTCCTCTTTCATTTACCTTTGGCTTTTATAAGCAAAAAAATTAATCTTTTCAACAGAACAATATTCTCAGTAGCTCTCCTTTGGCCACAGCCACCTACAAATTCTTAAGTAACCAGTAGCCTTAAAGCTGCTAAGAAGTAACAGGCTAAACACGCAGAATACAGACTACAGTGTAAAATGTTATGTGATACGATGAAAAAGGCATGTTATACTCACAAGGCAATGCAAAGGAGGGAAAAGGAGGAGGAGAGATTTCTACTTTACTGAAATTAATTGGGAAGTCCCTAGGATGGGGCCATGAGAAAGAGAGAGAAGAGTAAGTGGAACACGCACTTCTTTGGCACAGCAGAGGCCAGGGTCAGGGCCTGGGGGGTCTTTTAGGGACAGCCCAGTGCCCAGGTGTGTGGAAGAGGTGTCATGGTGGTGCCCCTTCCATCAACACCCAGTCCAAGGCGTGGGCAGGGTGCTGCTGGTCCCCTGCAGCTCTTGCCAGGGAACCCACGCCTGGGCACTAGGGCCTTCTTCAAGCCTTATTTTTCTCCCTAAGCTGGGGGTACCTGAGAGCACTGTTCCCCGACAAAGGACGTGCATCCTTCCGGGTGAAGCTGGGGTGCTGTGCAGAAAGGAATACTGGGTTTGCTGGGCCAGCAAGATGGCAAATAAGAAGGGATCCCAAAGTCCGTGCTGAGATTTATGCACTTCATGCAGCGATTCTCATACAAAATATGTAAGCACCCTTTAGGTCAGATGCTAGAGCATGTCCGGTTGCACTTGGTCTGCTAGTGCTGCTGTCTGCGAAGTCTAAAATCCAGTGTGCTGCCTTCCAGACTGACAGGGCGAGAACTAATATACTGTATGGAAATACGAGTTCAAGCTTTCAGAAAACTGCTTAACAGCACAAGTTTGTGAATTAGAACCTAGGAAGAGATCTACCACAGCACTACCTGTGAGTGCACCTTGTCTTTAGCCAGAAAGGCGATACACTGGCTCTGGTTGTGTGCAGTCTCACGTTCAGTGGTACGGCGGAGTAAGGAGCTCTTCCCCTCTTATCTCCAGTTTATTCATCCCTGCCCTTGTGCTGCCTGCTGTGCAGTGCTTGCAGAGCTATTTGTGTGGCCGTGAGTGACGCAGACTGAAGAATTGTTATGGCTATTTTTCATTCCTGCTCCTCCCCAAGCCTAATGACTCTGAATTCTCTAGGGAAATTGTGCACCTCCCTTCCTGAGGCACACTCCTACTGTATCTTCATTAACAGAAGTCACACTGGACTCACCCACAGCTTCTGATATCCCGAGCCAGGTGACGGAGCGTGGGATAGATAGAATTATAACCAATGAAACGTTTCTTCTTCATAATGCTTAGTGTTCTCAGTAGGAGGCTTGTTTTCCTGAGTAGGAAATTCACACAAGAAGATACCATCAAAAGAATAAGTGCATAACACCAAGCACTCAAAAATTAGGAAACGACAGGATGAAACTTTTCCCTACAAGTTAACGTGGCCTTACCGTAAAGGGCTCTTGGTCCGTTTTGATTTTGAGATTTCACATCATCTTTGCCGCAGGACTCCCTCATTTAATGCAGGAGGCACCTCATGCGCCGTGAGTGAGTCTGGGCCGTATCTCAATTCCCTGCCGCGGGCCGTGGAGTTGTGTGGGCGGCAGGAGCAGGCAGTGCGGGAGGGGAAACCCTGTGGGCAGCCACTCCATGCTGCTGGGGCCACGGCTTTGCCTCTGCTGCGGAGCTCGTCTGTCACCTGGGCTGGTCCCTGCAGCAAACCCTTCTGAGATGGCCATTTTGTGCCGTTCTTCTTTCAGGTCCACAAAGAGCAGCTGAGACCCGTGCTGGAGGGGATCTGATTTGGGAAAAGCTGCAGTTTAAGTGGTTGAGAGCTGCGCTGTGAATCCGTGAAGTCCTGCAGAACACAAAGGTATCCCAAGACCCAGCTCCCAGTGTTTCCAGTTGGGAGATCCCAAACTCAGGGCACTAACAGGCCTTGCTGTCCCTGCCCAGCCTCACCTGGGATCTCCCTGACCCGACCCTGCCCACGGCCCAGGACCCCACATCGGCCCAGGACCCCTCATCAGCCCAGGACCGCTCGTCAGCCCAGGACCCCTCGTCAGCCCAGCCCGCAGCTGGCCGGCCCTGCCCCGGCGATGCTGTGGGATGCTGCAGCCGCTGCCCTGTCAGTCCTGAGGGAGCAGCCAGTGCTTGTTGCTCCCTCAGGAAAACCGTTTGAGACGTTAAAAGTTTCAGCTTTAAATTTTGTCTTTTAAGGTCTTGCATATACAACTAAGAGAATAATGCCACCTTGCCTCGCAGTGATGTAGTGCAAATAGTTTAGTATTTCTAACAAAACGAGCTAGCAAGGTGGGCAGACCAGAGGAAGCCCCACGGAGAAATTACTGGCACCGCGAGAGGCTGGAGGGCCCCCACCGGAACATCGCAACAGCAGAGCCCATCTCAAAGCAACCACATGGAAGTGAAGAACTGGGTGCTTCTTGTTTTACTCTTTGCTGTTGTCTTGAGCAGCTAAATTGCTTAAGGATCCCTCGAAAGCCACCAGGCATGTTAGCTGTTCTGTAAAACTTAAAATAATATTGCACTCTAATATTTTTCAGTGCATAGCCTGTTACTCCCCTCCTCCCGCAATTTTACTCGCTGAAGGGGGATATGGTGACAGAGATGAGCCTATACTGGCCCTATTGAAGTCAATGGGAATTTTCCCCTCACTCCATGAGAGTGAGCATTTCACACAGGGCAAAAAAAATTACATTCTTTTGGCTCCTTAAATTCAGCCAAGGTCAGTGTGGATTTGGTGAGCCCTCAGCGTTACAGAAAGCTGCTTCCTTGAGCCTGCAGATACTGTCCCTGTTTTAGCTGAACCAAATTGTGTTTTAAATTCCAATTTCAGAAGCATGCACAGATGTGATAATTACCACCTATGAGCAGGAAACTATGGTTGTGTAAATGGGTCAGCATGCTGCCGGGGCTTGAGCCAAAGAAGTGTTTTACTTACGCTACAGAAACCACGGTTTGTTTAGAAGGGAAATTGTAGGTTAACTCTTAGGCTTTTAGGAACAGGTATAGTCAGTGAAGCTTGTGCTATCACTAGTTCTCAATCAGTCTGCAGAGATATCATCTGCTCTGTATTTTATTTGCTCTGTGCATTATTTGCAGTAATGTTATGAACATCATTTGCAATATTAATAATACAGGATTGCTGTGAACTTGAGCTTAACTGTATGCGGGAAAATGATTTGGGATGGTACTTACACAACCAGTAAGATACTGCCTGTGAATTTGCAGGTAGTATTTCTCAGCAAGTTTGGCTGGAAAGCCCTGCTGTGCAAGTATAATTCACTTGCCCTGAATCTGGGCTTTGCCCTGGCAGCAGCATCCCACCCCGACGGGTGGGCAGCGCAGCAGGAGGGATCCTCGAGGGGCAGTGCTGGCTCTGCGGGGTCTGGAGCTGGTCTGGCAGCGTGGAAACGGCGTGCAGGTGTCTGGCTGTCTTGGCAGCGGAGGAAGGAGGGAGCGTGAGCTTCCAGAGGAAAAAGGACGCTTTCCCTGAAAATGTATTTTTGTGCTGATACGGACTTTCCACTGAGTACCTTCACAGCGATGAGAAGCGGTTAACGAGGTGCAGAGCTCCTCTTTGCCCGCGCTCTCGTATTCTGCTCGTCGCCCGAGTCCAGCCCTTGCCCGCTGTGCTGGCGCAGCCCCAGCCCAGCCTTCCTTTGGGCTGGAAACACGGCAATTTCGGCGGGGAGGCCCCGCGCCCGCCGCTGGGGAGGGGAGTGCGGGCGCGGGGCCGGCTGCCGTGGGGACTGCAGGGGGCACAGTGCCATTGCGGCAGGGCCGCGGCCACCGGCGCCGCTCACCCGGCCGAACGCCAGGACGGGACGCTCAGCTCCCGGCTGTGGGGACCTGCCCACCCGTCCAGAGGTGCCGTGGTCTGCTGCCGGCTCGGCGCCCCAGCTCGTTGCCGAGCGAGAAGCGATACCTGCCGGGACGGCTTTTTCGCTTGCCGTGGAAGCGGGTGGCTGGAGGAGCTCGGTGGCCTGGGCGACCTGTTGGCCCCACGGTGTGCAGCGCGAGCGTGAAGCACGTGGTGTGAAGCACGAGGTGTGAAGCACAAGGTGTGCACCTGCAGATGTGCTGGTGGCCGGCCTGGCAGCTGGGCCAGGCAGCACGCTGCCCTCCTGTCGGCAGCCGAAGCCGGTGCTGAGCCCAGAGGCAGCTCCACGGGCACCGGCGCAAGGTGACAGCGCGGCCTGCCAAGAAGCCCCGCGTTGCGTCAGGGACACAGCTCCTGTCATCCTGTAACACGGCATTCACTCCCATCCTCACCAACAGGGACGCATCTGCCCGACAGCCAGCGCTGAGAATTTGAGGGAACAGGTTCTCTTCACCTTTTCAAAATGCTAAAAACCCTTTTGCATGAATATAAAATACCTATTAACTAGAATACTTTCTGCTAAGAAAAAATGCTTCTAATTATATTAGTCATTCTACGATTCTGTGATTCTATATTCCATGTTACTACAGGTGTATTTTTCTTACATGCCGCCGTGAGGAGCAGAGCCCTCTCACCTGCTCTGAGCCAGCAGCACGAGGAATTTGCTTTCAGTGTGGGGACATAGATACAGCCATTCAATTGGTGTCTTGGCTTGCTTTTTTTTTTTTTTCCTGCAGAAATGCCTTGTGCAGTTGACATCACCAGTTCAGCAATCTACAGTGCTGAATAATCGTAAACATGTTTGTCCTACTTATTCCCCTGGAGGATTTTTCCACCTAAAATATTTAAAGGAACATGTACTTGCTGTGACGTAGGTCTATTTTAGAAATGTTGTCAGGTTATACTAATGCTAAAGCTCATAGATTCAACAATAATTTTCCTACGATTAAAACCCAAAATGTTTTGCTTCTAGATAAAGATCTCTTTACCAGTTGAAAATGTTGTAACTCTCTAAGCAAAAACATTTGTTGTGTTTATAGAAAATCATCCTGTGATATTAAATGCATATCTGCTAAAAGACTGGTTTGTCGTCTTAGAACTGATAAACTAGCTCTAGAAACATTTGTTTCTCAGGTGTGTCATCTCTGTGAAGTACAGCTAGGTAAAGGAGGAGTTTGATACTGCTTGAGCACTTGCTTCTTCTGTGTGCTTGTGCCAGTATTAGATTTTGTAAACCTTTCACCTCTAACTAATATTAGTCTGAAGGGATTAGAACAGAAAATACAGATTTTTTTTCATGTCAACGAAAATGAAAGTTAACAAGAGAAAACTGATAACAATTTGGAATAACAATATAATATAAGGATTGCTTACTCGTGTAAACTTAATGTTTATCCTTGGGAATAAAGAAGAAAAGAGAGTGACTGGGGGAGCGGTGTTTCCAGAGCTGCTGGGAAGAAGCACTGTTAATAGTTTAATAGAACTTACCGTAGTATTTGTTAGAGTTTCAACAAAAATATTAAGACAGAGTTAACCTCCTACTTTTGTTTTTATTTGGTACCAGTGTTGTTTGCAGATTATCAGTCAAAGTGTCATGATTTACTCAGATACTTTACTACAAAGCTAGTTCATTAAGGAAGTTTATTAAACATTGTCTGGAAAGTACTGTTTGTACCAGTGCACTGAGTTGGATCATATATCCTCCTAGTCAAAAAAAGAGGGATTTTTCCGTGTACCTAGAACTTCTGTATATATTTTACAGCAGAAGGATACACTTCAGTTTGTAGAGATTTCACACATATTTAGGTGAATGCATTTTTAGGCAGAGCCCCGTGGGACAGCTGTCTTCCCCTCCCTGCAGGTCTGGTCTGTCAGCACCTGGCCGCAGCTGGGGCCAAGCAGTGCTATTTCAGAGGAAAACCAAACCAACTAATTCTGTTAGTCTGCTTTTGCCCCTTCCAGCAGTTTCTACAGATTTGTGTTTTGCAATTCTGAGCTCCACGTGAAGCTTTGCTGTGAGTGGGGCATCCATGTGGTGTCTGGTCTAGTGCCTGGTATCAGGAGGGATCATACCACCACTTCCTCTTGTGCAGGGTGCTTACAAAGTCCCCCTTTTCTACCCAAGCTCCTGCCCTTAGGAAAATGTGTAGAAACTTTGCAGCTCAAAGCAATCTGTACTCCTCTGCCAAATTTAGTTAAAGCTGGCCAGAAGATTCGGATGATTACCGGGTCATACACACACAGAGACAAACGGTGCCTCTGCATCTTGGTTTCATTAGGAAACAAAGTTAAAAATGACATCTGTACCTTTTCCTAAGATCAGAAGCCAAATTATTACATCTGCATGCGTGGGGAAATCCTTCCTTTATGACTCCTGTACTTAGTGGCAGAAAGCTTAAATGCAAAACTTGAGAAAAATAATAACTGTCTTCATGGAAAGCTGCAAAACTTATGGGCCTGGCGAGTGTCCATACGGTACGAAAAGCTCAGAAAGGACAATGGCTCTCTGGGCCAACCTAGCCATGCAGTTGTTTCATGGCTCACACTCTTCTGACTTGTTTTCCAAATTTTTTTCACTTTTGTGCAACTGTCTGTAAGGAAGATTGGAGATTTGGAGAAGTAGGCATCAGGACTGCACGTAGTAGTGGCCTTGGGAGTGAACTGTACTGTAGCAAAATCAATTCTTTTCACTCAATATTTTCATTTGCACTTTATGCCACAAACTTGTGTTCTGGTGCTTATTTGAGCAGATTCTTCGGCTTCCCTCTAAGAAACTGATTTTCAAAGTGGTCTTCAGTCCTTCCAGCATCACCTGCATTTCTGATTTCCATTTGTCTTTTCTGAAATGTCCTGTAGGGCTGTGACCATTTAGCAGGGCTCATAAGAATAACGTGTTCCCTTCATGACTTTCTGCAGCCCTTGCTTTTAGTGCCATGTGCGAGCTCTGCTAATCTAGATCGTACAACATTGTGTAGACCATCAACGAATAGATATACAGACAGAACTACTCCCAGAAGGTTCACGCAGGAAAGTGTTCGTTTCAGATATTTTACTCATTAAACTACATCTTCATGTTTTGATATTCTTTGGTAAGGTGTTTTTTAATCTATATATGCCTTATTATCTTCATGTAAAGTAAGTTTCACCTGTTGTGTAGTTCCGAGTCAGATGCCTGGGAGAGATCCAACTGTACTGTACGGGTGCGGCTGTCTTCTGCTTTCTACTCAGCTGTCTACTGATGTCAGGCCAAATAGTCCATACCTTCCAAGCAATTTTTCTGTGTTTTAAAATAAGGAGACACTATTGGCATTGTCTGGTATTGCCCAGGGAGGTGGGGCTGTCCATGCTGATTTCAGGGTGAGATACTGGAGGTGGGACCAAGGGCTGTGAGTGGGCCTGAAACATGCTGTGGAGGATGGGACGGAAAGGGGGAAAGCTCAAGGAGAAAGACTGGAAGTCTGGCTTCATTAAATCATGCTCCTGCACAAAGCACATGTAGGATCTAGGGTTCCTAAATCTCACCCTTCTTTTACAGCCACCAAATAGCTGAGAAGTTTTCTGGTGAGTTGTGCCTTGTGTTCCCTTCCAGTGCCGATCCACGCAGATGTAACAACCTGCTCCCGGTGCCAGTTGGTTTCCTACCTCAAGTGGCAGGTGCCTTTGTGGTTGATCTCAGGTTGTCAGCCCCAGTGGTGAGCCTTGCGGTTCAGCATCAGTCTGTATGCTACAATTTCTGGGTTTTGCCTTCAGTAAAATGTCTTCATTTATCACAGAGGTGGTATAACCATTGTTTAATGATTAAGGCAGCCAAATGATGTTCTGGAGAACTGAAGCCGACCCTTGCCATTGCTACAGGGCTCTACATTTTTCTGGTTAGATCGTTTAAGCCAGATCTTCTATAGTCAATCACTGTTTTTATGTTTGTGAAATAAGACCTGTGGGAATGCTAGACACTCAAAGGTGGAGTTGATGTAATGAAAGCTGTGCTTTGAATCTGTGAAGTCCTATATAATGTCCAATACTTTGAAAAAGCAGGCTCCTGGCATCTCAAATTACTTTTTATTTTTTTCTCCTGATCTGTCACTAGTTCAGTTCATGGTCTGTAAAACGGGAGTAATAATGGTGTCTGCCATCTAACCTAGGAGTAAAATCGTAAAAAAATTGAAGCATTCTGATATAGCAATGCATGATGCATGACCATAAGAAAATAAGTGACTCCTTTCAGATAGAAGAGTTGAAATAGCATGTGAAAATAAAGTCTTGGATTATACCTTGAATAACACGAAGAAAGCAAAACGCTAGACTTCTGTTCGTGACGTTAACGCTCTCTTCTCTGCACTGAATAATGTAGAGATCTTGTGGCAGAACAGCGCGCTATCATGTAGTCACAAATCATATATTAAAATCTGGTAAATAGGTGTGCATCCGGAGGTGAAGCAAAGTCACACAGACTTTGTTAGTTCTATTCTTTTCCCAAATTCAGTGTCAGTAATCCACTACTGTGTTAAATATTTTGTTTCAAGAAACTGCTTGAAAGATTATTTATCAGAAAAACAATATAAAGAACATCATGAGCTGTTTTGTATGTCCGTCTCCCCATACTCCCCTCCCTGGCTGCTGCCATACTGATGTCGTAAATCCTCTACATTGTTGCTCTCTAAGGAACTGTGCAACTGGTCCATTGTTCCTATGTCAGTTTGCATATGCAAATGCCACAATGCCATACATTTCAGCAGCAGCAAAAGCTGTTTCTATAATCAGGAAAACTAGCAATTAATGAGGTGGGAGTAGGAGCAGACATTTCTATAGACAGGAACAGCAACCTTTTGTACTGTTTCTCCATCACTTTTTGTGTCTCTGCTTGGGTTTTAAAACTGTTACGTAGATCAGACGGCCCCGGGTTGTTGTATTTCTGGTTAGTTCTGCCTTCCAGGGGCTCAGCAATACGTAAACATGCGATTGAAAACTCACTGAGTCTGAAGATGAATTTGAAGGTGGGGAGACTAGATTTGAAAAAGCTACGTAACTGAATAGCAAGCTTTTAGAGATCTTGTTTCCTCAGTAGATGTGCTGCTCTCCGGATTGTCTTACAGCTGAAGGAGAGAAAATAGGAAACAGCAACAACTGAGGCAAATTTTCACCAGAGGCGACCGCATGTAGGAGCTGGGAAATGCTGCCTGGAGGGACCACGAACAGGAGATGCTGCCTTCTGGACGTTTGCTCTGCCATACTTTCTGTATATACTTCCACATAACCCCTGTATTCTACCACTCTTATCTAATAGCACTCTACCCTAGTATAAACTAACATATTTTACAAATGCTTTTGGATCGTAGCATGGTATTTAAAAGGAAACACAGATGTTAGAGAGCAATTCAGAGAGGAAATGAAAAGAGGAAGAGCATCTGGAAATTGAGTCTGGGCTGGAGCTCTGGTTGTTGGTTGATTTAGTACTTCTGGGTCTTTGCAATCAGATCTGGTCTTTCTGCCATTGAGTAGGTGCCCTGAAGTATTCCCCAGCAGACCTTTGCTCTGGGCATGGGACTACGCACTCTGTGAATTTGAGGATTCAGAGGAAGGGCAGGCAGCTGAATTGCTTTGCCGCTAACACCAACATTCACAGCCACAGGTTTTAGATCCCTTTCAAGTTTTATCAACCTTCTGGTAACACTTGTGTCCAGAAACAGTTGTCTGTGTTAAGAAAATTTTGGCAAAGGACGATCACCCAAAGGGAAGGGAGTCTGGGGACTCTGCCTCAGGGTTTTGTGTTTCAGTCACTGCTCTGAGCTCAGGTAAAGCTGGTAAATTGGCTCTTCAATAGATTTAATAGGCAGGCTTGTGAGCATCTGCACAACAAACTGTTACACCACCTGTGGGGATGATAAATATTTTATACTGTGCAGAATTTGTGTCTTAACAAAACTCTTGGTTCAGTTGCCTTTGTGTTTGCTTTTCTGCTTGTGTCTGTTTGCTGAGATCGTGCAGACAGTATCTGTACATCTGAACATGCTTGCGTTATTCAGCTGCTCTCAGGCTGATGAATAGAGAGTTTTGGAGCAGTTTTATGTTAGAAATAAAGGAATGCAAGTTAGCGTAATTCTCTGATATTTGCTGTGGGTGTTGTTTCCTTAACATCCCCACAGCCCTGCACTTGCTCTCCCTCATCCTCTCTTCGTCCTCGGTGGAACGTGAGATTTAATGAATGCTCAGGCTTACATATATAGCCGGTCTCTCTTCTGAGCTACATCTTATTATTTAAATAAACATGTTTATATTTTGCACCCTTCTGTTGACTTTGTCAATGCATAGTCCTAGAAATACTGAGTGACTTCTCTTTTACTAGCAGGGATGTGGTTTGTCTCCTAATAAGTAATATAGGCGTTATCTGTGTTTAATGTAGGAATGTTTTCCTTTCCTTGAGTTCGGTGCTGTATATTATATGCTGTCTAGATCTAGTCAAACTTAAAAGCAACATAGAAGACATTTGATGGAGATCAGCCTTAAGGTCAGTTCTTTGTTATCTTTGGAGTTCGCTGTGAATAGTTTGAAGGAAAAGACAGAATCCGTGAAATGGGAAGGTGCAGGGACTTTTTTCCCAGACTTTTTTCCCAGTTTATATTTAAAGTGATCAAAAAGCCTTACTAATGTAAATTGTAAAGACAGATTTTTTTTTTTGGGGGGTAATGCTTTCTTCCCTTTTTTTCTCTTAGAGGGACATTTTATTCTGCTCTGGGGTATTGACCGTTTTCATCCTCCAAACACACTATTGAAACCTCCCAGAGGTTTCTGCCAATACGGCTAATTCAGACTCCTAGGACTGCAGTGAGAGAAAAGTGTGAGAATACATGCAACACTTGTGGAGGCCAAAGGCATTAAAGGGTTCAGGGAGGGGTAGGTCCACGGAGGGCTGTTAAATGTAATGGTCCAGATGCAACTGTGGTGTTAGTGGAGATGTGGACTCTAAATGCAAATTGTTTGGTTAGATCAGGAGATTTTGAAGTATTACATATTTGGGTTTGGAGATGTTTTTACTTAGTATGTGGCTTTTTTCTACATAACAAAATCATGTATGAGTGTTGCAAATGTATCGGGTTTTTTATTTCTCAAAGATAGAAAAGAAAATGCACTCGTTATGAAGCTTCCTTTAAATAATATAACATATAGGAGAGTATAATAGCTTGAGGTTTCAGCAAGCAAGACAGCGCTCTTTGTTGAGTGATTTGTTCTGTTCTTTTTGGAAATCCAGTAGAGTTCTACCAACACGAACAGAATTGAGCCTCAAATGCTGAAAAATTAGCAATGCTAAATACATGCAGTTTAGGGAGCCACAAATTACATACAGTAACAAAAGTGAACTGAGTACCACTAGCAGAACACATAAAGGAGTGTAGGTATGGGTTACGGTGAGCTTCAGCACTTAGAGGAAAAACGATGTTAAGAAAGAAGAAAAGCAAGCTGCTGATGGGAGTCATTTTCCAGCTATACTGGGTCATAAATAATTTGTGCCAAAACACAAAGCACTAAAAATATTTCTTCGATGCAGATTTGACTGTTTTAGTATTGGCCCAAGCAGCTACATTTGAACAACTGCTGTGTGCATAGGTTGCATAATTTTTTTTTAATTATTATCCCTTCAGGTATAATGGAATATCTATCAACTAGGACAGAGACAAGTTTGCAGCCTTTATGTTTCTTTACAAAACAAAAGGACACTATTGTTAACTCCATGTGAACATGCACGTGTTTTCTTTTACCCTGCATTCATTGTCTTTTAAAGATAATGCAAGTTTTGATGGTACCTTTATGTGCCATCATTCTCTTCGTAATGTGAGAAATGCTTTCATGTTTCTGATAGGGAAATGATAATTTGCAATCTTGAAGAGATTGTCACATAAAGGAGATTGCATGCCCTGAACTGCATATGCTGCACAGATGAGGTAATGTCTGTGGTGCACACTTGAGATTAACCTGGTTGAAGCACAGAATACCATTTTAATGATGAATTAAAAAACAAAGAGGTGTGTGTGTGTGAACATATTACTTTGGGCAAAAAGGTGAAATCCTTCTCTAAGAAGGTTAAACCTGAGAGAAAAATGCTATGCTGCAGAAATGAGCTGGAGAATTAATGCATTGTCAGAGTGAGTTTGGAGGAAAAGGTATCTTCCCAAACTGACATACGACTTAATGAGGGGCTGAAGAAATGTAGCGGAGGTGTAGAGGGGAAATAGATAAAAATAATTCCAGTTTCCTCTTACCATCAGACTTCCAGGTGTTTTGTGTTTTCTTTGCCTCTTGAATCTAATAAAAGACTTGTGGGAGTCTATGAAAATATTTTTGTCTCTGTGTCCTATTTTTCCCCAATAATAGAAATGTTGAGAAAAAAATTAAACACCATGGTAGTCCTAAAGGCATTTTTTTAGATGATATAGATTGCAAGTTATTTCTTTACAGGGCAAGAAGTATAATCCTAGATCATATTTCAGTAAGGCTTTAAGAAATTTAGTTGCCAGACTTTCCAAATCTACTTACTATTGCACGTGATAAGCTATGTTGAAACAAACCTTTTGAAAATAATTTAGAGATGACCAGTGCATATACTACCTGAAATAAACTGCTTTATATACAAAGTGGAGGAAGAGTATGTTTCACAGATTATTGCACTGAAGCTTTAGAAATGTGGCACAGTATTGGGTATTTGTATCATTTTTAGCAATTGCTAAGACTTTGTAGCGTAAAGACTGAGAGTTTGTACATTTTCCAGATGTTAGGAATTTCAGTCTCTGATGTACAAAGAAACTTTTTGCTTTAATTATATATATTTCTTTGAATAAATTGGAATAGGCTGCCCAGGGAAGTTCTGGAGTCATGATCTCTGGAGGTATTCAAAAGATGTGTAGATGTGGCACTTCAGGATATGGTTTAGCAGGCATGGTAGTGTTGGGGTGATGGTTGGACTTAATGATCTTAGAGGTCTTTTCCATCCTATGATTCTATGATTCTATGTTTCTTTTAAACTGAAATAATGGAATCCTGGAATCATAGAATAATAGAATGCTTTGGGTTGGAAGGGCACTTTCAAGGTCATCTAGCCCAAGCCCCCTGCAATGAGCCGGGACATCTTGAACTAGATCAGGTTGCTGATCATGTTGACCCATCCAACATGACCTTGACTATTTCCAGGGATGGGGCATCATAAGCTGCTTCACTAACACGCTCCATTCAGCATGACAGTCTTCAGAGTGCACTTTCAAAAATAGATTTTGTGTAACTGCAGAAGTGGAAAGAAAAGCCGAGAGGCAGTCTTTGTTCACTGAAGAAGGTTAATCTTGTATGGCAAACTTCTTGTGCAGACAATCACAAGTCTGAGCAAAACCTTGGTTTGGAAGAAACAGCTGTAATTAAACAAACATATATGATGTCACTAATTTTATGCCAGCCACTGAGAATCCTTTCTCCTAGGAAGGCAGCTAGAAATACGGGCACAAGCACAACTGAGGTGGGTAGACTCTAACTCAAGGACTTCTGCTTGAAGTCAAGCTCCAACCACAAGCGAAAAGTGGTTTCTGTTAATGCCCCTTCCTGCACAGCAACTAGAGAAGTAAGTTGACGGAGGTATTATTCCTGGTTTTGCTTCATACTGCGTTTCAGAATATGGGCTAGTCTCCTTGTGTCGCCAGGCCCAACACCATCAGCAACGCGGCTGCCAAGACGTGTTTCGTTTTAGCCGCCAAGGGAAGGCTACCACACCATTCGTTGTGTGCAGGGGATTTCCCAGACAGAAATCACTACGCTTTTACCATGCGTAGCATGTGCAATGAGGCTGAAGCTTCTGGGAAGCGTTGGATTTACTGTAAATGTGCAATAGATTTGGCACTCGGGGAGTGTTCTGGGCTTACTGCGAATGTGTGAATCAGCCGTGCAGTCTATTAATGGCAAATCTGGAGCTTCCAGGCAGCATCTGACTTACGGTGTGTGAATGCACTGTTAGAATCACAGGATGGTTTGGGTTGGAAGGGACCTTTAGAGATCATCTAGTCCAACCCCTCTGCCATGGGCAGGGACATCTTTCACTAGATCAGGTTGCTTAAAGCCCCATCCAACCTGACCTGGCACACTTCCAAAGATGGGGCATCCACTACTTCTATGTCCAACCTAAATGTAGCCTCTTTTAGTTTAAAGCCATTGCCCCTTGTTCTATCACAGGTGATCCAGACAAGAATTTCAGAAACGCATTGCATTTCCAAATGACAAGTAGCTGGAAAGGGGGAACGTGTTTGGGGGGACCTGGGCTAGGGCAGCTCAGCGCAGATCGTTGCAGAGCAGGTCAGTGCCTTCTGGCAGCTGAGGAGGCTTCAGGCTTTGTCTTCGGTTTGTTGTAGCTTAAAGGAAAAATTGCAGAGTACTAAACTGTAGAGGGATTGGAGGGCTGTATAAGCTCAGGAAAAGAAAAAAGGTGTTTTTTTTTCACTGTGGCTTTGCATTACCTTCCCATAAGCTGTGTATGAAACAGTGGTGGAGTGGAGAACACGAAGCTCCCGGAGAGGCAGCGTTTGGGGGGAGCTGCTACAGGCATGACTCCAGACTGGTTCTCCTCATGAAAGCAAAGTGTGCTGCTCACCGTACATGTGCTTTGCCTGTTTTAATAAATCAGCTAGAGAATGTGTTTTTTTCTTTTTTGTCTCACTGGGAATCGTTTTGCTGCCTAGGCTTGAACCTGGAGGCTATTTTTAATTTTAAGAGGATTTCTCTCTTGATGAGGTGATAACCAAAAATGGCACAGGAGGATCTAATGCAGCATGTTTTCATTCAGGAGCTCTGTTATACAGTCAAGCCGAGTGATAGAAAAAGGAAGCTTGAAAAGAAATTGTTAACTTTATAGATCTAAAGGTGTTACTTTTCTGTACGTGTGTATTTATGGTTTTGAACATTACACTACAACTTCTATGCCAAAGAAATGCTTCGATCTCATGCAGTCCTCCAATGGGTATACATTTCCAGAACCTTATTGCATATGTAGAAATACACATATTGCAGAAAGAGCATCTGGGAGAAGATGCTAGGGAAAGCTGCCTGGCAGAACCCGGGAGGGGATTTGAGGATGGACTGCTAACAGCACACTGAAGAAGACTGGCACCACTTACAAGCTTAAAGCCCAAACAAAAGCAAGCGGGCAGAAGGAATATTACCACGTTAGGAAATATGCACTGACAGCTAATATTGTTGCTGCAGATGGATGTTTTGGGGACAATAGTTGGTGGCTGTCCCAGGACCAGCGCAATTGGTGCTTCTGCCCTACAAATAGCTGGTTGTGGGTGGTGAAATTGCTGCTTCAAAATCAAGTCACACCACTACCATCCTTTGTCTTTTCTCTTACTGTTTCTCTTTCGAATGACTGTGACTTCCAGGGGCATCTTTAATAATATTTCCTTGGCACGTGCACCAACGGTATCTCTAATTTTGTCATTTTCTTTCCAGAACAGCTGCCTATTTCTTTCTGTCTGCAGCCCCTACCCTCGCCCTGAGGACATGGTAGCAGGCTGTGAGCTTCTGGAGTCAAGAATCAGTCCCTTAAGTGCCATAAAAAGTAAAAAAAAATCAATCTAAGTGAACTTTGGCATATTTTTCTAATTGCTGTGAATGAGGTGAAAGGGATAGCTGACTTCTGTGACCTTTGCAGGATAACTGTGTATCATGTGCTGCATGAATACAGGGGTGTGCCATAGCTGCAAAAATGGGAATTGACACCATTCTGCTGTTTAACAACATCCATTGCTGTGTGTCGCCCAAGTGCATTAACAGCTGTCACCCTTCATTTCTCTTCTGCTCACCTCCCACATGCTTTGTTCATTTGCATGGTGCACCTTGGCGAGTTAAAAAGTTTGATACTTCAGAACGGTTGAGACTCTTCTTCTGACTTATTTTCGTAAACGCAAGTGTAATTATTAGTCTGCTGATGCTGTTTCCATCTTTACCAGAGCAAGGCAGCAGAAGAGAGTCAGCAGAACACCTGGGCAGGTTCTTCCATGTGTTGCTGTATTGGAACCTGTAGGAGGAGCACATTGACACAAGTCTACATTACTGAGAAGACACTTACCAAAGGCACAGGCACCCCAGCGGTGCCAGCTGCCAGGGACATTGTTAGGACTGAGGTCTGCTCTCCAACGTTTTTTTTCAATCAAATTCTCTGAGTTGATTTTGTGGTATTTCTTTCTCAATCAAAAATGAGTAGTATTAAAAAGGCTTTTAGCAAAGTTGGTTGTATATTGTACATTTGTGAAAGAAGCATTATTCCCATGTTTTCACCTCATTAAAGCTTTCATGTCTGGCTGAAAACCAAGCTTCTGTCATGTCTTACTCCTCAAGGCAGGTTTTGGAGCGATCCAAGCTGAAGTGCATCACCTTACTACATCACTTCAGTCAATTCAAAGCTGATGTGTTCATGCTTATGTTTCTTCTGGAGCTGAGAAGGTCTAACAGAGACAGTATGAGCTTGCTTTCTCCTGCCTTGGTTAGGATAGAGAGTTATCCTGCTGCATACAGAAGCTGTATGGTACTAATTACGCTGTAGGAAAGCCAGCACATACTCTGTGTGTGTGCTGGAGCTCGATTTGTTCTGCTCTCATCTAGTCTGTGGGAATTCTTTTAACAGTTGAAGGGATGTTTGAGCTGGCTGTTAAGTACTACGGCAGCATTAGACAAACGGGACTGAAAATACTGTTCAGGAGAAGGTTTGTCCAAACATCTGTCTTGCTAACTAACGAGACTCAGTATAGTTACATCCAGCAAGACTTCTGGTGAGAAGTTTGACTCTCTTTTTACAGCCGCATTTATGCCATAAAGCTTTTAGTACAGGTATAGTCATACTTTCTACACTGGTACGAAGCAGAATGTACTTCAATAAGCATCCTAAATAAATATTGGAATATGGGCTAACAACATAAGTATTTTTACCATGACATATCCAGATTCATGGTAGGAAAGACAGGAAATACGAGTTTATGCTGGCAGTGTTAAACCAGCAGCACCTTTTAGTTTCACAGGGACTACTTTGTGTGAGTCACTGATGATGAAAATGTTACGCTTGAAGAACCTGGTTCAATAACTATTGTATTTAGATGGAGCCTTTCCTGGAGTTCGGATCAAATTTTGCTTTTCTAACTTAAGGTATTTGTAACTTAGAAGATACTTCAAATGCCTCTGGATTTCTTTTGATGTGTTGATTGTGTTCGAAAGTGAATAATGTCTTGAAGGAATGGCTTGTGCTTGACAGAATGGACTTTAGAAATGGTACAACTTACTTTTTACCACTGTAAATCTTTGCTATAGGAAATTCATAGTTAAAGCCAAACCTGATTGTGTAGGGAAGGCAATGCAAGGGAAGTAGGTGAGACCATTTTCTACTACAGTGATTGAAAAACAGAGCAGTGCGCTCTGGTCTGTGAATTAGTTTGGAAAGGTAATGTCTCAAGTTGTGGAACAAGCAAGAAGGGGCTAAAGCACTTACTGTGAGCAGCTTGCTTAAACACAACATTAAGCTACGTGGGAGGTCTATTTAGAATCACTTTGTTTAACAAAAAAGCAACAATTAGGATTAGAAACAAGTTTGCCTGTTAACATCTAAAAGTAATTTCCTTGCTGTGACTTCATGGCAATATCTGTATCGTATGAAAGACCTAAACCCAAACATTGGTCAAAAAATCTGGAAAATATCTAGAAGTATGTTTGTGTGTGATCTCTGGCTGCTTTCTTTGAACTGTCTGAACTTTTCCACCTTTCATTTTCAGGATAAGCTGTGAAATGTCGCCCTCCAGTTACGCCTGGCTGTGAAACTATGTTTTCTAGGAGCTGGCAAGCCCTGTGACTGTGCAGACTTTCTTCTTTAGTTGCTTTACATCATGAGAGGACGAATGTTTGGAAACATCATAACAGGTTAAGTACATTGGCTTTCCCTCCGACCACTCCTTCCTCCCAGAGGTCTCAGATGCTGCTTGTAGGGTTTCGCTCTAGAGCACAGCCCCATCTTTATTTGGGCTGTGGCTGCCTGGCAAGAGCCACGCCTGCCCTGGTGCTCACCAGGCTCAGCGGGTGCGATTCTCTCTGAGCAGCCTTTCAGCAGGGTTTCTGTTTTGCTCACAGCTTGTGCAGAGTGCAGCAACTCATTTACTCCCTGACTCGAGCTGCTGTGATCCTATTATGTCTCAGCTGCTTTCTTTACGGTGGCCACCTATAAAGCACAGATTTAAACTGGTAGTTTTGACTTCTAAAGTGCTTAATAGCATACGGCTTGGCTATGTTTGAAGGTCATCTTCAGCCTTCACTTTCTGGGCATCTGTGGTTGGCCGTGGCTCATCGTGTACTGTTTCCCACCGTCTTGCTCTAAATCGTGATGTATACTCATCTTTGACATGGTGCAACCTTCTTTGTTTCTCACCTTTCTGAAAAAGCTTCTTTTTATTTTTAGAGTGTAATGGAATTTGATTACTAACAACAGCTCTGTACATTCTTTCCCTCCTTCTTTGAAGCTATGTTTGACAGGAATCTAACAAATGCTGGCTTAGTAATATTGCGAATAAACGCACATACAGTTGCTCAGTGCTAACGCATGGTAACGCAGGGCACTGTGCCTTCGGGGAGGGTCTGGATCATGAGCCCTGCTCACCAGCACAGGAATGTGCGGGACAGCAGCTCTTCTCTGGAGGTTCATAAGTACAGAAATCCATTTTGGTAGAGCATTTTGTATTTAAAACATTTGTGTTCCAATCTTCCAGAACAGCCACACCTTCAAAGCATGAGCCTGCAACTGCAATATATACATCAGACTGGGTGACTTCTAGAAAAACATCAGCTGTGATCTGCTCTTTCACTGCTGCTGTGGTTGCATCTAATGGACTGGTGAGACAGCACCTTCCCCAAGAAGGCCACTCAGAGCTCTGTTTTATAACCTAAAGGCTGGACTGAGGGTCCTAACCCAACCCCCAACGCTCGAGAAGAAAGAGGCTGCTTCATAGTGGACCTTAAAAGAATGACAGTCTTTTCACAGCCATCTTCTCATCTGAAAAGCTTGTTTCTTTACAGATTAGCCCTCCCTATCCCTTGCCCAAGTACACCTGTGAAAACAATTATTTTAGGCCAGACAGTTCTCTGAATGAATGAAGCCAAAAGGTGTGTTTTGGGGGAGTGTGTCTGATCAAGAGACTGGGCTAAGAAGGTGGGAGATCAGCAGGCTACATAATGCATGAGAAAATGTTTAGAAAACATTTAAATAATAGGTGGAGACCATCTATTTTCTTCTGCTTACTAACACCCTTCGAGCTGCACCTGCCAGCAGCCCAGGGTCGTTCTCAGCCCTGTGACATACTTTGGTGGCCTCAGAGCACATCAGCGAGAGGGTAAGCAGGGAGCTGCAGTCTGGTTTTGTCAGGCTAGTGGCTGACACAGGAAGTGCCACGAGGAGTGATACAGGAATTTTTAAGGACATTACTTAAATCCAGGATGCAACTTCAAACACCACAATTCCTCAAGAAATACCAGGTTGTACAGAAAGCACATTTTAGTCCCTCCAGTCCGGGGCCTCCAAAAGCACCACTGTACACATGGGTCCAGTTTCAAGGCTACAAATGTGTACTCATTTTTTCCCCTTCCAACAGACCCAGTGCCACCCCACTCTCCTGCCCCCTGGGGTGAAAGAGCAGCCCAGCCCAGAGATGCTGCAGCTTGCACCATGTGAAACACGATTTGGATACTTCTGCTCTAGAGCACTTTACAGTGTAATCAGATCAAACACTATCATTTTTCCTTCCACAGGGCTTTGCTACGACTGAAGCAGCCGAGCAGCATTAACTGCTACCATGCTCACTATCATGCGTAACTAAAACCAGATTTTTTCCATTGCACGCTATAAAGAGATGACCGTAAGTGCACAGTACAATTTGGTATTTTAACAGTGTCCCACCCCAAATACAGAGTCTTTTGTGCAGCGGATGTACAAATAAACTTCTATCTAAGACTGACTACTGAACTAAAGGCAAATACTTACCAGTAACGCCCTTCAAGGCAGAAAATGGTTTGGTTTTGTTATGCAGTTACACAGTGCGAAGGAAGGTAAGGCCCTGACCCAGAGTGTAAAGTTCAATTTAGCAGCATGTGCCCAGTTAAAGTAGGCACTAATTAATCAGACCTACTTGGGTAGAAAGGATTCTTATGCATCACTTGAATCCAGGCTGCTGGCATATGCGGGCACATCTTGGGAGCATGGGACTTTCTCTTTACCAGAATCAAACAAGACCCTGTTCTCCTCAGGTGGTGGAAGGCAAACTAGAATTGTCATCCCAGCAACTGCAGCTCACCCTTGTTATCTGCCTCCGTATGCCAAATACGCTGTACACATTAGAGTGACCGAGATATTCTTACAACCAAATATTTTTACACATCCACTTAAAAATACATAAAACGGAAAAGAAAGTAAAATGCTCTGGCCTTGGGCTTGCTATGCAGAGGCAAGGTGAAATAGCAGAAATGGAGAAACATAAGGAGTTAAATCACCTTCCAGGCTTGTGTGCAAGTGCCAAACAAGGTTCTTACAAATGCCATTTATTCCAATAGGATACACATCGCTAAATAAAATGAGTCAGTGTGAATGAATCAGGTTGAGTGGGAACAAAGTCGGAGCTCTTTCTAAACTCAAAGCATATTTGGCAATCACTAAAATGCCTGCAAATATTTAGAGCACTAGGTAAAAATGCATTTATTCCAGCTCACAAAGAACTATTTTTTGTATCTTAATACTTACAACCAAATAATTAATTTATGTCATATCACTGATTGGATTGAGACTGGAAGCTGTGAAAAGGGAGTATCGTTAGGAAAGCTAAGATCATGATACTGTTTACTCTGGTAAAAGAGAAAAGCAGTTAGTATTCTATTGCAGCTATAGCAACAACTGCAGCTAGGCAGTAGCTGCATGCTCATTTTGAAACTGCATTCTGTTCAAACAGCAATTATTAGATGGTAAATGGATGGCTAGGAAATTCTCAAAATATAAATCTGTAAATCCATTTATAAAATGTGACTGACAAGTAAGAAGCACCATTTTAACAGATGATTTTTTTAAAATTCGGCATTACAGAAAAAGGAATAGGTAATTCTGTGTGGCTTCAACTATTTTGATTATTTTGTTAAATAAGGAAAGGGAATAGTCAATTTAATATGTACAAAAGCTAATATTTACATTGTTCAGTACATAGAGGCCGGATCACATTAAGAGAAACTGAAAGAGGAAGAGAATAAACTGTTCTCAGGGTACACTGTAGATAGAACAAATATTAATGGGCTTAAATTGTAGTAACGTAGAGTCACGTTAGGTATTTGATAAAATCTAATGATATAGCTATCGAGGCATGGGAAAGGACAGCACAGGGAAGTCATGTAATCACCCTCCCTGGAAAAGATTAACCCAATTTTTGCCAATGTTTATCTACAGTTGAACTGCTCTGGGACAGACTGTAACTCTCTCTTCAAGTCCTTTCCAGCCCTGTTTTCTAACAGTTTTAATAAGGCTATTGTTAGTGATTTTAATCTCACAAAAATCGCCTTTGCCACTTGAAGATGCTGCTCGCAAGCTCTTCCTCAGTCACCGGTTCATGCACGTTCCCTTGCTGGAGCACGGAGGTGGATCCCTGGCCAGCCTCATGCAGGAGTAAAGCAGCATCACTGCCCAGGTTAGATTAAAGACAGCACACTGCTCTGCCTGTGCAGCCTCTGCTTTTTGCTATCGCGCTGCATTGCAAAGGATATGCTGACTTCCAGAAACGACACCTGCCACAGAGAAAGCGGGACAGAAAGGAAGGGGTGAAACAGATGTCTGCTTTAACTACTCTTATTCCCCTCCCCCCCAATATATAAGAGTTTGAAAGAAACTAAGTGGACAGCACATACAGAGAAGACACTGGATAAAGGTGGGGTATGAGACCATCAGAAAGCAATGCTCCCACTTGATGCAGGGACTTGCTAACTAGTATTACATTGGAAAAGAAGCGTACAAAGGAGGGAGCTGGAAATCCAGATTACACATTTAGGTTATGTAGTTGACACAGAAAAATATTGTTTCCAAAAATTTTTACTTTAAACATTTCTTTTGCCACAGTGCTTGCATTAACAAGTCAGTTGGATCTCCCACCTTGAATATCATCACTGCCTTCAGCTTTTCTTCAGGTGAGAGGGAGAGAAAACATTTTATCAGAAAAGATACAATGGCTGTCAAACACAGCATGCCCTGCAGCCAACTCCACAAAGAGCAATCACCCTGATTGATGCAGAAGTGGCAGGAGGGAAACTTCACCAGCTGGACGGCTTGGGGAATGCCCCTGCGCCAAGAGCATGGGGTGAGCAAGGTGTCCACAGGTAGCAGCAGGGCCATGTACGTCTTACCTCTGTAGCTGGATGACGACTCCTCAGTGTCAGCTGGAGAACAGCGCTGTAGGGGACTGCAGGAGTAATTCCACTTAAACCACTGCTTCAAAAGACAGGGCTGGCTTAAAACTTCAGTGTAGTATACTTACTGGAAAGAGAAATCTGAGCATGTCCAGAAGTCTTAGGAAAAAAGAGAGGAAAGCCTAACTAACACTTCAGCTGTTGAATAGTTTGTTGGAGCAGAACTGGAGCAGGTTTTCAGATCTGGCACACTGTGCTGGTTTTGCATATTAGAAGCTTACATTTTATGTTGCGAGGGAGGTGGCACTGAGAAATCACCTACCAACAATCCATGCGCATTTGTACTATAAAAGCAGGGCAAGAGTTTGGCAGCCTGTGTGGAGAGCATGGTAGATGCTGCGAGTGGCACGCACGGAGAACCAGCCAGGGAGCTTGCTGTCCACCGTGGCCAACATGTCCGCGTAACTCGAGCAGCATTCCTGGATCACCATGTGCATACTAAACCCTAAGCAGCTGGAGCAGCTATGTGATGTGCAGGCTTAGATTAATACTAGAGACATCATTACGTGAGTAATTAAGAAGCTGAATGTCTCCCCTCCCTATCACTTCACCTGCTTCTGATAGAAAAGCTCCTCAACCATCTTCCCTGTGGGGAATGTCTACTTTAATATTCACTCTGTAGTGTGTATTTTACAGGTAGAAATATTGCTGAAAATATTGTCTTGTTACATCTCTGCAATAAATTGAAAGGAAAAGTGACAAATGTATTAAGAGAATTAAAAGTTAGTCAGAATAAAGACAAAAAGACACTTCTCTGCCATTTGCCCAAGATGTGCGGCACAGGCTGTATCATACGCTGGTAGCCTTGGCAATCAAAGCCTTGAAATTCTAGAACAGAAAGCCCTCCCTCTTCCCCATAAATTATTTGGGCTTATTCCCAAGTACTTTTCAAATAACTGGTTTAGCATAAGATCTTACACATGTTAGCAAAGTTCTGCCAGTCCTTCTACCAATTATTGTGGACTATCTTCCTGTTTTTGTAGTAATATTAGGATTTAGTCCGTAGAATCATCAATTACAAATCTCAGTATTTGCTCTCAGAGCCCAGCCTAAGCCCAAAAACCCAAAGGCTAAATGTTTCAAGCCACTTAAAGTAAGCATGGAAGAAGCAGGGTAAAATCTAATGAGAAAGTTTTAAGTTTCTTATTTTTTCCTTTGCGATACAGACTACACGTTCATTTGACATCCAAAATTCATCTGTAACTGATCAAAACCATAGTTCAAACACAAGAACAAAGGATTTACCTAGTGAGTCATCAAAGTGCTTTATTTTATAAAGCCTTGCTCATGTTTGGAGTGTAATCTAAGCACTAACATATACAATAATGAGTCCTTCTTGCCCTGTCCAAATAAACAGTTTATCAACAAGAATGAGTGACAAAACCGCTACACAGACAAAAAGAATGCTTTGCTGTAAATGTCTAAAATTCTCTAAAAATGTACACTCGTTGGCCGCAATTAAATATGTACTCCAAGTATGTGTACCTCATTTTTACCTCAGGGTCTCCCTGTGGCCTCACGCTTTAAGAAGCCACAGAATGCTTCAGAAGATGAAATTTGGGTGAGAACGTAGACAACCAGGGTATATAGGGAGAGAACAAAAAAAAATATCAAGCCACAGTACCAACTTATTTAAATACATACAATACAAAAGTATACACATACATTACAGTGCTGCGGACATCACTAAGTCAAACGTAACAAAAAATCCTGTCGGAAAGGTCAGGGAAAGGAGAAACAAATTAGTACACAGCAACAGGAATAGTATTGCCTTTGGCTGCTGAAGAGAGGGTAATGGGTTGCTATTGTATAGGCTCCTCTGAAGTAAACCACTACATAGGTTACGCACAGTTGCAGGCTTAACAGCACTGACATAGTTATGGAGAAGGCATGCTGGCACTCCTGATCTGAGTTACAAACGATGGCGGGGAGGGTTTGACTTCTCTGATGTTGCCTACAAAATCTAACAATTTCAATAAAGAAATTTTAAAGGCACAGCTTCAGCACAGTGTATAAGTAGATAAACTTTTAAGCATATGTAAATTTGTCTCTTTCAAGCATGGAGTCTTTCAGGGAACAATACAAGAAGAGAAGAAATACAATGTTGTTGTTTAAAAATTTTAAACAAGTTAAGCATGATCAGCACAGTTTTAGGCAACGTACTATACAATCAAACTTGAGTGAATGGTAGGACAGGCCATTTTGATGCTGCAAGACGACCTTGGGAAAAATCCCTCTGAAATATCCTTTCTCATTTTATTGTAAAAGAGTCCACCACAGAAGTGAGCGAGACATTCACTTTAGTACACTACTGCACATTACACCTTGGAAGATGACAAACATTACTTCATTTGTACTGCAAAATAACTTTACATGTAAACTCAAAAGTCATATATTGTACACGGCTCTGAAATTCAGAAATATCCCTGCTTTCCTAATAATGTAAACAGTAAAATTCAGGGGTCATTTTTAGAGGGATAATCTATAATAAAATACCGCTGTCTCAACAGTACAACATAAGCATTTAAACTTCAAATTCCCAGTAAATTACAAGGGAAGGGAATTTCTATCAGTGTGCACATCTTTCACGACGGGTGAAAGATGGAGCTACTATTGCCCAAAACTATGCGCTTCTTCAGATACGCTTTTTTTCCACTTGTAACATTATTAGTTCCTATATTGCAAGAATATAAAACAAACAAAAACTTCGGGTAACAAAGTGAAACAAGCAAAGTTTTCCCTTAACAGAAGTTTACTGCAGCAAAAATGTACACACAGCATGAATTACGTTAGCTCTTTGTAAGCTGAGAGACGCCGGGCTCTCAGATGTCTGAGACGCTGAACTTCCCGATGCAATGTGCTGAACAGAAGACAAAAAACGGGAGAGGGAGGAAAAAAAAAGGAAAAAACCCCCAACTGCTAGGAACCAAACGGGAAAAGGCTCCGGCACCAAGGGCTGTTGCAGCTGCTTTGTTAAGGAGTGCCAGTGTGCAGGGTGTTAAGTGTAACATTCGCAGTAAGGTTTTTATTATTATCGTCATCACCATCATCATGAAGAATACTGTCATGTATCTTTTTAGTTCAAAAAATAAACTGATCCACAGTTTACAATTTGATATCAATATTGTAGATTTAACATGCATTTACTCCTCCCCACCCCCACCCCACACCTCTTTGCTCATTTATTCTGTCTCAGCTGGTAGCATCAGAGTATTACTGTCACAGTACACTCTGAGTAAGCTGTTCTATTTATTTAACTTATTTTAATTTTTTTTTTTTTTGCACACACGAAAGAGTCAGAAATAGCTAGAACTATGCTGGGAATATCAGGCAGCTGTTAAAGCGAGTACTCCACCCCACTTCAGTCATCTTTGCCAGCAGATGTAAACAAAGGGGTTGCTTTCTGCAAGATGAACGCTTCTCTGAGTTCCTTTTTTTCCCTACACTTGTAGCCACTGCTGCTGTCCCCAGGTCTTGTGTCTGTCCCATGTAACATGATAGGTTACGTCAAGATGTTGGCTATAAAGTCCAAGAAGCGCTTTGAATACTGTTCAGGATTAACAGTTGAAATTTCTGCACCAGCCTATACAGAGAATTGGGAGGGGAGAGGAAAGAATGAAGAACCAGAGTTTTATTTGATGCTTTGTCACCGAGTGTTACTTACTCAATGAATTTCAAGCGTGCTCTCAGAACCAGACACTAGAAACACAAACTGTAATGGCCCTCAAGCAGAATCTTCGTGACGCCTTTTAGGCCTCACGCAGGTACAATGATACTCAGGACTCACCACCGTAACTGTAGGACACCCATCTTCCACTTCTGAAACTTATTCTCTTTACTTTCCGTACTTCTCTACTTTCATTGTACACCAGTCTCCTATGTGATTTCTACCGCATACCTAACCATGCCACCCACTGATCCATCAACAGATTCTGGTCTGCTGAGCAGCAGTGTCTTCATATAGAGAAGACTGAATTACTCGGATCTGGCGTGTCAACACTTGTGTAACGTATATCGCTATCTGAATGCTAAGTAACCTGGTTTGAAATGCATAGTAACAATTACTAACATTTTTTCAACATATATGCATTTAAATCTGGACTCACTGAATAAGCTGTACAATTGTTATTTCAACTAAGTCACAATTTCACTCATATTTTTCTTCGAGTTTTCCAGAGCCTTAGTCACATTTTCATTTACGTTTTTCCTCTTATACAAAAGGGGAAAATTGCCTGCATGCAATTAATGAACAAACTTCAGTGTCAGGTGGCTCAGGATGGAGACAGCAAAATAAACAAAATGGTTGTACGAAAGTAATGTTTTGTAAAAAGTTCTAATCACAGTCAGCTTTAATAATCATAATTGTTATTCACAACATATTTCTACCCCTTATTTAAGCCAGAAATGTGAGTTGTTAGTCTGCCACAAAGTTCATTAATAATTGCCAGATAATGGCTGCGTATGGTCTTGCATCAACTTTCAGCTGCTCTGAGAGCAGAGAGAGTAACAAGAGCATTGTTTTAGAGACAAAAAATACCTTCCACAGGCCTGTGCGAGGCTTATTGCTGAGCATTCCACATCACTCTCTAGTGTAAACTAAAAAGCCCTGAGCCCTTTGCTTGAAACCCCCCACAATGCCTTGATTCTTTAGATGCTTAGACAGAGGAGGGATTTTAGCCTCATGAACGATTATGGTCTTTTTAAAAAGTTTATGAAATTTGAACTTTAAATCACCATAGGAATGATAATAGTAGACATAAATTGTAATTCTGGAAGACTGGGCTGCTTCGCCACGGTTCTTTGGTGTCTGCTGCTAAACAGCAATTTCAGCGAAAAAAATAAATGCATAGCAGTCAAACAGAAGCCTTCACTGAATGGTTTCTGAGTATTTAACATGAACATTTTTTGCTTGATTTTGCAAATCGTACTTATTTGTTTTTAAGAAGAAATAACTTTCAACAGGCTGTACCAAATAATGAAACCATCACTAGGTCCCTGCATCTGAAATATGATTCACAACAGCTTTCACAGTGCTGTATACTAATACAGGTCTCTGGTGAACAGCTTTGGTTGCAAGAATAAAGTGCATCTCACAAATCTAGGACAAAGTCCTAAAAACGCATCTCATGGAGTTCCTTATGGGTAAGAAAGGTATGCATACAGCTGAAAAGGGAGTTCCCCTCTCAGTATGTAGTGTGGGGCAGTTACTCTGTACTTCCATATTACATATTAAACTAGGAAAAAAAAATTCTGTTTCCCCTTTCCTTTGCTTTCCTGAACTAAGCCATATCACTGCACTAAAGAACAAAAATGCAGTAGTAGAAATGGAATTAGAGGAAAAAACCAACCCAGATACTTACCCCATGCTTTACTGTTTTTGCAGCATGGGCAGCTTTCTTTTTTGCATCATAATGAGTAAGAATGTCAATAATGGCCATAAAGTATACTTCCTTCCTAGGTGCATCTGCAAATGGCAAACACATGGCAGTAAGAATGACTATTGAAACATCTTAACCGTGAGTCCTCCTTCTAACAAAGGAGACTTTATCAGGCTCAATCAGCAGCTAAGACAGGTTAATGTCAGTCAGAATCACAGATCTGTGAAGACCACAGGCTGAAGCTATCCTTAATTGGGAGTTTAACTGCACTCATATATAACGCAAAACCTCCTAAATGAACACAAAATAAAACACCAGCACACAGAAACAGGAATTATTGCTCATTTAAAGTAATGTGGATTTCATCTTCCTTTGTGGAAAAGCTATGAAGTTTTATATGAAAGGTAATGCTTCTGTGTCAACAATAAGAGCATATTTTCTTTATAAAGAAAACCATGTATTTATCCATGTAAATGCTTATTTTAAAAAAGAGATCACTGTCTTGATCAGCCACAGGCAACTAGTTATACTTAGTTTTATGCACTAACATCAAACCCAGTTTCAGTCTTCTTACACACTTCCTTATAATGACTTTCTTAGCTGGAATGCAGAAATTTGGTACGAGCATACAAATTTTCAAAAAAGCAGCATTAAACCATGACAGCAACCAAAAGAGTGAAATGTAACTTCGAATGTTGCTTTTCTCATTCTTTCTAGGCTGTTTTAAACAGTATTATCTGCCAGGAGAAGAACAATTGCAGATACTGGATTTCCTGAAAGGGATGAAAAAACCCATGAATTAACTGAGAACTGCTGTATCTGAATAGCTAAGCCAGTATACGATTTGATTGTGTAGTAGGTGAATTATTTGACTGCATCCCCACACATCACAATATTTAAGAAATATGTTCTTAGCAATGCTGAGCATTATAGGTGTCATCTGCTTTCTGCTGCACCAAAGAACAACTAATTTCCTCTTCTACAAAGTGAATTTATATTTTGCAGTTTAACTTCGCCTTTACATGGTTGCAAAGATTTTAGGATTCTGGTGTAAGAATCTAAACATCTTAACATAAAAATGTTTAATACTGCTTACTTTCATGGCATTTTATTCCATAAACATCAATAGCTGGATCAAATTCCCCTGGAGCCAAGGGCAGTGAGCTGTTCAGTGTGTTTCCTGGACTGTCTGGAGGGGTTCCAATGGGGTGGGTCCCATCACTTTCACCTTCCTCTTCTCCATCATTCTCTTCACACTCTACTTCTTCCTGTTCAGCTCTTTCAACATCATGAATTCCAACCAGCAAGCTGTAGTCCATGAGTTTTAACTGAGCAAGGAACTAGAAAGTGATAATATGCAACTTATCAGTACTGCTGAAAAATGTAAGCTCCACTTACAAACAAGAGACGTTACACAAAGATGTCACCAGTTGAGAAAAACAGGCACTTGTAAGAGGGAGCAAAAGGGAGGATTAAGTGATACAGCAAGCAGAGAGATACTTGAATTTATTAAGATGCTGTAACAGCACACAGGCCACTTGCAACTTGTAATGTAAAAAAACTGGAGCCCATTCTCCCAAAATCCTCAGGGAAAAATATTTTTTCCTGTAGTGAAGACCAGTGCCTGTGCGAGCCGAGGACTGTCACTCCTGTCTCCTGTCTCAGTTAGGGCTGTCCCGGCACTGCTCAACGTCCAGAGCAGCCTCTGTGCCATCAGGCGTGTGGTATGCCACGATCTGGTGCTGAATCTGCCCCCTTGCTCCTTTTTAAGCCTTATTAAAGACTCATGAAAAAGTGTTCAAATGTTCTTGCAGTGGAAAGTAGTGAAGTTTTACAACATGAAGAAATGAAATGATGCTACATTCTCTTCACAGTGACACAATTTAAATCAACACATTTAAATCATGTAAGCAAAACACGAATGTGAATGAAAGTGTGGTTATGAATAAAGACTGAGGATGGGAGTTTTTAGAAAACTGGAAGATGAATACACTTTACGTATAGACAAAGTGCTATTTTAGTTGAGGGGACCAGGATAAGGCAGAAAGCTAATAGAGGAGGATGGAAATAAGGAAGGTATAACAGCAGGAAGATGGGATAAACAGTTCATGGGGGTGAGGGATAGGCAGGGCAGAGCTGTGCTGCAGCCTGGAAGCAACCCTGTGATTCTGAACTTGTGGAGTCCTTGCTTATGGTTTGCAGAGAAATGGGCTGAAAACACAAATTGTTTCAGTGTTTAGAAACTCCAAATGGTTCTAAAAAGGAAGTCAGAGCAGACCAGAGAAGAAGGGACTTAAGCCAGAGTTTGGAATAGTGATAGTGATGAAAGAGATGAGTACAAAATACTAGGAAACGAGGAACTACGGTTCGTCAAAATCCTGATTCTGAGAAAAGAGAGGAATCGGAGATAACAAAGTGACTGCATATTCAAGTGCTGGAAGAAATATTGTGAGATTGAGAAGAGGTTTAAAGAAGAAAGATGAAATTGGTTTCTAATCATTTTAATATAAAAAAGCAAAAGACTCTTCACAAGATTAGAAGAGATCTAAGTTTGCAGAGATGATGTACAACGATATACAAGAAGAACAGATGAGACCAGCCAAAGGTGATGGAGTGGAAAGACTCCAGGCATATCATTAGGTACTTGATAAATACCGAGAGAGACAGAGAAAAATATACCAATAATCATACAAAAAGCACGAAAGAGAGCAGACTCTTGGGAAAAAATGTGACCTGCACATTAGAAGACAGAGGCTTTTGGGAGAAAAGTGTGCTGCTACTGATGGTGAAAAGACTTAGGAAGACCAGCACAAGGAAAAGATCATCTAATTCCAAATGGAAAAAATATCCTTATGTGCTTTTTCTCAGGACATTTTCAACGGAATAAGGAGGCAGGAAAACAGACAACAGGACATCAAAATAGTAATAGATATTTGTCTGTCTGAACACAGGACGGGGACGTGAGACTTGGTTATGAGAGAAATATAGAAACAAAGCTTACTTAATGGCAAACAAGAACGGATATAAAGTCATATAGTCTAGAATACTACTCCATAATATGTTTAACTATAAATACTGTGTGATAAGATAATCATGCGCAAAGTATTACGCACTTCTTTTCATTGTAGTGAAATGCGAGTGTTTACACTTCGAGTACAAAGCGTATACTATCAGTCATCTGACAAGGGCAGAAGAACCAATAAAACAAAAACAAGGGTAAAGAACAGCTTGCCGTGGTTAATATCAGGTGCCAGATCACTTCACACTAGTGGCTTACACAGATATTTAACAATACACTGTATAAATTTCAAAACCATAAAAAAATCCCCTCAAGACATGACCTGGAATCTGCCTTTATATACACAATCCAGTAAATAACGTAGAAGATTTCACACAATCCATTTTCTGGGGTAGTAACATATCTTCCACGTTCCTTGCACATACTTAAGATACTGTCTGCAACCTACTTACTGTAAAGGCATTAGTCAGCAACAGTAGTACATGTTAAAAAGCACAAAACTTCCACCCAAATAAACTTATCTCTAGAGCTGTGACATCAGCAGAGCTGTTTTCCAGCACAATATTTTAAATAGAAAATAAATACACATGGATATTTCAGAAAATATTTACGCATTCATAATTATCATCACCATACTTTTCTCATCATTACTATGATGGGAAATTAGATTTCCTCAAAAGCAAATTATTGGGTAAATTCTAAAGTTACAGTATTTCGTTTCGTGTAATCAATGAGATAGATGAGATCTGAAGAACTAGACAGCGCCATTTTGATATAAATAACTGAAAGTCTTATTTAGTCACAGACACATTTTGCTATCAGGTGTCTTCCAACAAGGAAAAGAGATTTCAGGCTTTGAGTATAAGGGCTGCAAAATGTTGTGTTCAGTGACAGTATTTTCAATTATGGAAATGAAAGTCAAGCTGTGTGAACTATTTAGCCCAATATTTATTCTCTTTTATCTGCTGAACTACAACAGTTATAATAAAATATTACACTAAATTCACATATTAACACTTTTTGATTAAGTATTAACTATATTCAGCCAATTATACATTTATATGAAAGACTACATTAGGATAAGTCCAACTGCTGTATACAAATTACTGAAGCACTCCACTGTTGCAATACAAAGGATGATTTAAAACTGGATTACTAATACGAAACAAACAGAACATGGATGGCTGTGTGTACGGGATGCTATATCCTCTGTTACGGACTACAGTCCGTGTATGGCCTCAGCTCTGGTGTACCTCCACCTGTAAAATACAACTACCAATACTCACCTCCCTCTCAGGGGCATTTGGAAGTACTAAGCTTGTAAAGTGCTTAAGTCCTAAGTAGTACCATCATTTTAACATCACATCGTCAAGGCAGGGCCAATGCATGGCAACCAGCTATGGCAGCAAGCCATTTATCACATCAGCAAAAGCAGCGATCAACTCCTGAAAGTTTAAATCATGTTGCATTTAAAACAGTCAGTGCTTACAGTCTTACAAACAAGCATTTTCATTGATGAATTACAGGTACGATTTCCTGGGATATCTGTAATTTGCCACACATTTTAATTACATATAACTGAACAGGCACATTCTTACCTCAACATCCTTTTTGAGTTTCTCAAGGAACATCTTTTTGTTATTCTCATCAATATGAATCTTTTGGCCATCATTAATAAAATCATTGTCTTTGAACGTCGGCAGCTCTTTGGCCTAAAATAAACCAAAACTCCGGTAAGAATGGGATCGCAAAGAGAAGTGTGGTGAAGCTGCTGGCCTGGCGCAAGCAGAGGCACCTCCATCGCACGCAGCTCTCCATAACTGCACCCATGGAGCCGTTTCCTTAGTTTATCCCTCCTGTAAATGGCCTGGAAGGTATACGTTTACGGGGTGTGCAGCAAATGTAGCTAAGACAAAATCCCCAGCCCAGTACTTGATTTGCATCGAACCTTGATTTGCATTGAGCTTCCTCCAAGACGTCGTTTGTCAAAGTGACTGGCAATAAGTGAAATCGAAACACAATCTGTACTTCATAACAAAGTGCTTGCATCAGATCTTACAGATGAAATCAGACTGGATTGCATTTTACATAGCTACTGTGAATGTTTCCAAGTCCCTAATACCAAATAATTATTTGAAAGCATCAAGTGAGCATGAATTATGAAATGCTGCTTAGACGTGGCAAATGCCAGAGAAGACCACTGCCTTTTAAAAACGTAATTAAATATTCTTCATGTTGGAGCATTAGTGGATTATCTTCAACTCTCCCATGAAGTGATTTGCAACAGCATTAAGGAAAGTCAGATAGAGTAACCATGGGATTCAGTAGTAAGACCCCTCAGGTGGGCTCTATTTTCAAAGGGTACTGACTGAAAGTTTACTTAAAAAAAACCCCAGCAAGTCAACAAACAAAAGAGCCGTTCCTTCAGGGTATTTAGTCAAGCAAACTAGAAGTAACAGCAGCTTCTGCAATCAGAGCCTTTAAAAAATTAGCCCATTAAGAGCAACGAAGAGCCTTTCTCCCTGCCCTCCACCTTTAATCAGTAGTAGGGAAGAACAGGTTTACTTCACAAAGAAAATGCTGCAGAACAACCGAGTACTGAAACCCTCAATGACCATGAACTAACAGGTACACTGAATAAAAGAATTTATACTTAATCTGGAAGTCCTTCCGCTAGGAATAAAAGGCATCTAATATCAGACTACTGGAATGTCCTCCTTAAGTTTAACTAGTCAGACACTGCTTATAACCTGACCAGAGACGGCACTTTTCGTAAAGTTTATTTGCTTCCTATGACACAGTAAGGAAAAGAATCTCAGAGGTTCTTTTCTCTGCTCCAAAATGTACATACTGGAAAGCACAGCACTAAAATCTGAGCATCACAGCAGACCCTGAAACACTGTTATAGATCTTCACAACGGCCAAAAGTTCTTTTTGCTGTTGGGCCGTGCACAGAAGTGGCTGAAATACTCAGTTCCCCAACTGTCCAAATTTTTTTCTTGGACCTGGAATTTGGGATTTTCTCAAGATCCCACAATGCTGCTTTTGTTTAGAAAAGTGTTCTTTCTCTTCCAATAACTGCTCAAAAACACATCAGCAATTAAGAATATTTTAATCGCTATGAATCCATGTTAAATCCATTGCATCCTGACATCTATGAACTCTGGAAAAAAATGAGGTCCTAGTCTGGCTGCTCTGAATTACTACTGTGTTGCATCTTGAACATTCCGATATATTAAAATACCCTCTAATAAAGACCCTCTACTTTAACATAAAATCAAAAAACCCGAAGCAGCTGAGATGGAGCTATAGCCATTTATCCGTCCCAGACTCCTTCCATGGAGGAGTCATCCTGCAGTGCTCTGCTGCTTTACTTAAAGATTACGTCAGACACTTCTTGAAGCTCACAATCAATTGTTTACTATAATACGACAGCACAGTGTGCATCGATTTTCTTTCTGGCCTACTCAGTGAGTGGTTTAGGATGAAAATGAGTAGGGGAAACATCAGATAAGCATCCAGACTAACAGCTGTAGAGATTATCATACACAATTGAGCAAACTGTCCCATGGACGAGGGCTAGCTCTGCAGAGGCAGGACTGCAGATCCAGGGATGCTGCCAACATCGGAGGATGGAATCTAGTGCGTGGGATGCTTAAGAATGGAGAAGAGATTTGGATGAATTAATTTCAGACAAAACAATAATGAAAAGAATGCAAGGAACCAAGCTTCCTTTGTTTCTAGCCCAAAGTCACTAAAAAAACCCCAGATTATCTTTCCAAGTTATTTAACAAACTAGGCAGAGGTTAAAGTGAAACAAACACATTAACACTGAAAAAAAACCCCCCTATTAATGCTTTTTAAAGCTGGAGGGTGAATAAAGAGGAAAGATGTGTTCGCGGTTAAGATGCTGAGATGCAGGTTCAGCTCTAGGCTCTGCCACAGACTTCCTGCCCAGCCTGGCATCAGCCAGTCAGACCCGGCGGGCAGTGGGAGGGGGATACGTGCTACTCCACTGATAACAGTCCTATCTTTGGTAAAAACAAACTTAAATTACAAGCAATGTCTTTTTTGGAAGATGCTAGAGCTGGTAAACCAGCCGTGCAGGTGCCATACTCCACTTTAACCTTGTCTTTATTTTTAATAGAAGTGAGCTAGCAAAGCTGAGACAGCCGCATTTCGTGCCTGCCTTCACAAGACCACGGGGCACTCCCAAGGACATTCGCAGCAGTGAATCAGCTCTCCTGAAAAGCCAGACTCCTCACTGCCTTGTGTGCAGGCTCTCCCAGTCCTCAATAATCCCTCTGAGGATTTTTATCTGAGGTCACTTTTCCTCACGCCAACGCCTGTAGCTGTGAAGACTTGGCAAGTGCAGAACTGCATAAATTAAAAGCCAGTACCAAGGCATGTGAAAAAAAAGGAAGGAGTAAAAGCAGTGGGTCTTATACAGAAAACTGAAGCTAAAAAGCTACATGTCAGCAGTTGCCCTCACCACATTATTTGTATGATGTCTCCCAGCCTATTCTCTTCCCTCTTTCTAGGTATTAGTAGACAAAGGTTTTTTTTGGTGTGCTAGGCAATATCATTCTTCCTATTTCTTTAAAGTTGAATAGCCCTAGGATACTGTTGCAGTCCTAAATACTACTAATGACAGCCAGCACTAGTAGCTATTCTAGTAGTACTTTAACTGAATTCATGTCTTAAAATTGATCTGTGAATTTAGGAATTAAAACCTATGAAATCTGCGACTAGGAGGGGCTCTTGTAGTCATTTAAACTCAATAATATCTGTGTGCATGTTGAAAAATCCCAACATGTACATTTTCTTCTTATGCACTGAAAAAAACAAATATAAAGAAAACCACATTGTGGCAGTTTAAAACACAATCTGAACGAAAAAAATGAGATTTTGCTTTAATGAAATAATTGATATGGTTAATTTTTAATGAAGTCTCAAATATTTCCAACGAAGCAAAATCCTTGTTGGAAAAAGATTCTCCTAGAATGTAATTCATTATAATAACATATTACTATCATTAAAGAACTAAATATTTTAAGAGCTGCACAGGAGATGAACATCTAACTACTTCCACGAAATTAATAATAGATTTTCTTTCTGAACCATCTCCTCTGTTTTTAATCCCCTACTTAAAGATGCAAGAAAGGCACAACAGACTTTAAAAATATGAAGTATTTATTAAAAAAGCATGTTATTTGCACACTTCAGGTTTGCATTCCAAATTTTGCCATGGTCGCAGAGAATTTTAATGGCAGGAAGATTTTACTGCTTTTGAACAGGCTGAAAAGCAATAAAGATTTCTTTGACTAAGATGACAGAATGTGTAAAGCCTGATTCGAAAACTAAAATTATGGTGAAACATCCCAGTGACGTTTTTGGGGAAAAAAAAAAACTTGAAAGGTAAGAACCAGGTGAAGTTTTTTTTCTATAGGAACATGGAAATAGTTTTTGCAGATTTCTTAACACATCTCAATTCAGCATCCCATCCTAATGTGTTGAAATGAATATTAGCTTTTTTTTATCCAGAGGGATTTTTGTGCATCATGATCAAAAATAACCATCATGGCTAACATTAATGCCAACATTTTTGGAAGAAGCTTGCTAAAACAGCTGTAGGACAGTTAGGTTTCAGAATAAGTCTTAGATTGAAAAAGGAAAAAGACTAATTGTCTTCACAACCTGCCAGCAACTTCTCACCTAATAAAGGCAAAGATTAAGTTGTAGGAGAAACGTTGCACAGCAGTCTTCTTGTTTGTTTGGAACTAGCTACAAATGACATTATTCACACAGCTCATCATGGCAATATTGGGCTTACAGTTTACAAATTTTGAAAATGGTATAAAACATCTGCCAAGAGTGAAGTTCCACACCCTGGGCTTCTTTTCACAGTACAGGTCTCATATGCACCTTTTTAAAAAAAAAAAAAAGTTAGATTAACTTTAGACTGACTGGGCTCACCAGCATATATGGAAGGCAGTATTTTTTAAAGAAGGATACAATGCTAAATATAGTTTGTAATAATGTGGCACAGACGGTTCCGAACTGAATTAAAAGTCTGGAGTCACCAGATCTACAAGGCAGAAGAATAACTATAGGCTTTTTGGAAGGCCGAAGATTGCAGCTTCTTCCCTCCAGTAGTTACGGGAGCTGTATCCAAACTGCTGCTGTACAATTCGCCTTGTCCTAGGCAGCGGTTTCTAACCAAACAAGGGTCTGCAGCTCCGCTTGGCATCACAGGACTGCAAATGGCAATGGAAATAGAACTGTAACCCCAAAATGGGGTTTGAGAGGGAACATTGCAATGCTTCTAGCTTGTATAACAGGCATTTCTGTAGGACAAAAAAAATTGTGCAGGATGTTGTAGATGGATTAGGAATTCGAGCATGCACCAAAATAGTAACCATACGTCTTTTCAATGCTCAGGGAATGCATCTGGAATTATCCCTAGGGTTAATGCCTTCCTGCTGCAAAATGAACAAGCAACATATAAAATGCAAGACAAAGTTCTACTTTTATTTTTTTTTTAATTCTTTTAACATATGGAAAACAGACTTTTAAACAAAAAACCCCAAACAAACAAAGGCAAACTAGTGATTTGTTTTGAAAAACAATAATGGGGTTAGTCTCCTATGAAGGCTAAACACTGAAACAGGAATCTGAACTCTGAATGTCTATTCTTATCTTTGCAATGTATTGCAGTATGATGTTTTGAAAGTCATAATCGCTGTATATGCAACCTTGAGATTCATGTTTCACAGAGAAATCTAAGACATTCTTCACAGGTCTGTTGTGTGAGTCTGACATATGAAGCAGATTGAAATCACTAAAAGAAATAAGTTAAAAAATGTTGTTCTGAAATTAGCAATTTTAAAATAGCAGGAAAAAGTAGCTCAGATTTTGGGATGCTCTACCCTGAATGAAGTTTTACCTATTGACATCAAAAGAAAAAAACTAATTCAAGACTGAGTAGTCTTGTTGCTATGCTCCTATACTAAAATCTTTCTTCCTTTAGTTACAATCAACCTCTCAGAAATCAGTTAATTACTGTATGCTGTAATATATAATGTAAGAAGTAAAGCTAAGAGGTGATTTGTTACATCTAGCAGCATCTTGCAATCTAATTATCAGAGCTATGCATTTTCCATACAATTTAACTAAGATGTAACATAGCTGCCAACTACAACAATTTTTTTCCAAAAAAGAAACTTGAATAGAAAATCCTCAGTTCAAATGTATTTACTGTAATTTCTCTGCTTTTACGCTTATTTATGAAATATGTACCACAGAGGTGGCAACGCAACCAGTTTTTGATTCATTTAAAAACATGTAATATCTGAAATTGCTCAAGAAAGATGACATATGGTGGGCTTCAGTTCAGTTAGGTTTTTTTTTTCTTCCTTAAATTTCCTTCCAAGCTGCTTACTCACAAGCAACATGCTTAAGTTCTTTGTATGTACAAGTAGACTCAGCTGTAACTGCTAATTTGATGTCTTACTGCAAGTATAGAGTAATTGTGAGCAGGCAGACCACCTGCGGAGTTCTGCATTATCCTGGTTTCACTTAAGAGGGCAAAATCGTCCCAGGAATGACTAGAAAATGCCCACTAGTAAAATAACAAAAATAAAAAAATAAAGAGAACTAAAGCCCCCCTCCCCCCAATAAAGGAGCAGCTGTCAGAATTTGACAACTGTTGAGACATACTGTTCTTCTAAAATTCAAGACACCTGTAAGTGCATGTGCTGATACTTGTTGGCAACAAAGTGATGCCTTTATTATTAAAAATATCACTTACAATGCAAATGAGAGGAATTGTGTTAAGGTGAAATCTAAGGGATGGAGCTTGTCTCTGCACTGATTATCACAAAATACTGAAATGACAGTTTCACAGAATCACAGAATCACAGAATAGTAGGGGTTGGAAGGGACCTCTGTGGGTCATCTAGTCCAACCCCCCTGCCGAAGCAGGGTCACCTACAGCAAGCTGCACAGGACCTTGTCCAGGTGGGTCTTGAATATCTCC
>Ga0065711_1001801_pt1 | contig 39182 bp, 15 predicted proteins | sample Hoacrofraction12_FD_59098 | JGI IMG/M metagenome (GOLD analysis project Ga0065711, IMG submission 59098) | Hoatzin crop microbial communities from Cojedes, Venezuela - Epithelial fraction 12 v2 (version 2) | ecosystem: Host-associated > Birds > Digestive system > Esophagus > Crop | place...
TTTTTTTTTTTTTTTTTTTTGCATAGAAATTTCCCAAACTTCAGAGTGCTGGAGTGTTCTGAACACCTTCTCCTGCCTTTTATTCACAGATTTAAAAGAAAGGTTTGGGTGAGCTACTCCTTTTTCCCAGCAACTCCGTATGTCTTAGGTTCAATAGTGATTTCTTCTTTACCATCATCCTTTTTCAGTACATCATTTTATGTATGTGCTCAACAGCCACATGATTTTCAGAGAGCACTGCCAGGCTTCCCCAGTCTGCCAATCCAGTTTTGCTGGAACAATGAGAAGGGTTGATGAAAATTAAAGTTTTGCATCTGTAGAGTGGCACACTCTTGTCCAGAGCATAGAGAATTGTGTATTTTACTTCTATAGGCACATATTCATAGTGGCAAACAGAAATGACTAATACAGAAAGCTGTCTGCAAATGACTACCTGAAGCAAAATGGTGGTACAAAATATGAGATAGTCATTTACTTAAGTGACTATTACTTAACATCTCTCCTTTCTTTGCATCAGATTTACCTCACATTGCACAGGGAAATCCATAATTCTGCTGCCCAGCAGAATTAATTGCCAGGCTGTTTCCATCAGACTTTGAATTTCAGGTCTCAAAGGACTGATGTAGTGCAGAGTCCCATCAACAGAGGTTTCTGATTCAGCTGTCAAGGGATTGCAGCCTTTCTATATCTTATGCTAATTCTTCTCTTTCTTCTGGTTTCATACTGCACAGACACAGAACTTAGACAAAAAAAGGTGAAAAGAACATATGACATCATCACTTAGCCTCAGGCACTTATACATTGAGTAATCTATGAAAGCTGACTCTCAAATTTTACTCAAACCCCGGTAAAATATGTGCCAAATTAAAGCTTGGAAACTTTTGTTTACAGAGGAAAAGAAAACTGAATCCCAGTTCCAATGGCTGAAGAGCTCAACATGAAGAACATGCTCAACATGTGAACTCTGAGTTCACAACTTAGCATTTCTTTGGCAATGTTTCCTTGTGTCAGCAGCTGAAGGTTCTGTTTTCTGAAAACACTGCTCTATACCAGCGAAAAGAGGCAGCAAGAACTTGTTCTACATAGAACTGGATAAAACTGCTCATTGTTTGAAAATGCTGACTTCTCTTCCAAAAGCATTTTTTTTTTCCCAAAAAAATACACAGTTTTTTTGAAAGTTTCATAAGAAATTTTTCACAGACCCAAGACAAATATCAGCCCTGGAGTGATAGAGATCTGTGCTATTATTCTCTTCTGCTGTAAATGATGGGTCTGGACCATTTAATGAGACAAATTTGGGTTTTTGGCAACACTGAACCTCCCTCATTATTTCTTTTCCTGCCAATTTTGTCTAATCCACTTACTTGATGAATAAGATACTGCCCATGTCACTTAGAATCAATATTATGTGACAGTGTTCACAGAAATATCTACCTATATTCATCTCTTTTAATTGACCATTGTGTTTCGAGGAGTGTCAGTAAAGGATTCTGAAAAACAGAGCTTGAAGCCGTCATTGAGATCGTGCCCTGCCACTGTCCATGAGCAGGTATCCTTATGCCATCTCTGAGATCATTTGTTCATAGACCTCCAATGAGTCAAAGTTCCTATTTTCTCTGGCAAATAATAACACAGCTTCACTATTCTTACCATTAAAGAGTTTTTCGCAAAGACTAAATGAACTCTTCCATTTGCTTCTTGTCATACCTCCAGTGGAAACAGAGGACAATTTATTTCACCACTCTTTGCATCAGCCTTTTACGTATTGGAAGATTGCTGTCACATGTCCCTTCAGCTCTCTCTTCTCTAAACAATTCACTTTCAGTCTCAACACTAGAGACTCCTGGAGTATGAATGCAAATTTCTCTACTTTCCACGTCATGTGTCTGTCTTTCTTCCTGGTGCCCAGAGCAGAGATCCTCGCAGCAGCTAATCAGTACATTACAATTTTGCTTAATGAGTTTTGCCTGGCCAATGGTTCCCTGGTCATAAGGCAGTGGAAAGGGGAGGGGGAACAATAGAATGGTTCTCCATTCCGAGAGAAGAGCATGAATATGTGCCCCGTTTTGTTTATCTGATACAACTGTTTTAATCAAAATGTCATGTGAAATACAATCATTTGACTTTGAGAAATTTAGGAACAGCATATCAAAACAGTATCCTTTATCAGACAGACTTGTTTACAAACAAAAATAAAACCACACAGCAGGTTTTTCAATAGGACCTATTTTCCATGAATCACGATGACTGGAAATTATTATATATTTAGCCTCTCAACTTTCTTGTGTGGCCATGTGAAGCTTCTTGAGTTTAGCAACTTGTGCTGTAATTCAGCATGCTCAATTTCTTTCACCTCATTCATGTAGGTGTTCTGTCATAAATTGCTGGTATGCAGGATCTCAGGCTTGATATTATAATCCCAAATATTTAACCATACCCTTTAAGCAACCCTTTAGGCCAAGGAAAATCTTTAATCGTCACTGCTTGCATAAGCTTAGCTTGTATAATTTGTATAAGCTGGGTTTCTGTAGCCTGAAAGAATGCAGCCTGGCAGAAGACTACAGTAATATTGGGCCAGTTAGAAAAAGCATCATTATTAGAAGAAAAATCATGGCATCTTGATTCTAATTTTTTCCAAAGACAGCTAAGCCATACAGTTCAATGTATCGTTCCAGGCACATTTTGGAGTCATAAGCCACAAAATAAATGTAAAGAAAATTACAGAATTAAACAGGAAAAATGTGATTTCTTAAAAGAGACACCATCTGGGCAGTCTTTTTCATTCCAGGTCTTGGTCTCTTGTGTCTGGAAAATTTCAGTATTCCTTCCATTTCCTATATCTCCTGTATTATATTTTTTTCCTGAATTCCTTATATTTTTTTATCTGTTCTTTTGAGTGACTAAGGTGTGCAGTCAAAAGCCATAGTTGGTTACACTTCTTTTATTATCCTCTAGAAGTGGGAATAGACAAGAGCTGGCTGATCCTTTATTGCTATGTTCAAGTAAGTCAAGTAAAGGCCTCCAAAACTAAAATCAGTAAAATTGGCTTCCTCACATAAAACTCTCCATGATTACTTTTTCTTTCCTTATCAGTCAGAATCCGTTTCGGGAAAGCCTCAAACACAGCGGTACTGGCAGCCAGCTCCACTTACACAGTAGACCCAAGTTACCCACTACTAGTCTCAATCATCCTGTGACAGAAACAAAACCAAACCAGGCCAGCCCAGAGACTGAGTCCCCAAAACAGAATATCATTAAGCACATCTGTCTCAAACAACCTTGTTCTATGGCTCTTTAAGTATAAACATACCACCCAACTTGTAGTAATGTAGAGTCAATTAAAATTACTCAGATTGTCTCATTACAGAAACTTGGTAGGATTAGAAGGGACGCATGATATTGTTATACAGCTACCCAAACTGACCTTAAACTACTGTGACACTTTTTCCACGAAAGGGTCTCCAGACTTCTGTTTTGCTTTTTCTAACCACATCTATCATCCACAGAATAAGCCTTTTAATTTGTCTTAGAACTGCATTATTCCACACTGAGCTGCCAACAGCAACAGTTCATTTGATTTCATTTTAATAAGAAGATAAACGACCTTTGGAGAAAATAGCCAATTAATAAATACTAAGATACATTACTAGAGGCTCTTCAGTTATTTCTGAGATACAAACATGTGCTCATTTCCAAAATACTTGGGGACTGAGGCAAAACCACCAAGTGTGTGATAATTCCATTCCCTGAAGATCTCTGGCTCCAGTTTTATAGGGAGAGAGAAGAGCTGAAAAAATCCAAGATGGCTGGAGTGACATTTGCCCTATGCATCAGTTTCAGTTTCATTAAAACAAGAGAAAAATTATGGAGAAGGCGTATTTGTTCTGGCTCAATCCCTTTTCCTCCCAGTCTTTACAGTTATTTAATTATTCCCAGTATACTTAGCTTGTCTCCAGATGATTGAATAACTAACCCATTTGTCATATATTCTTTTTAAAAGTGAATTAAATCTGGCAATAAAGTCTTAATAAATAAGATGCATATAAAAATTCGTTTCTAAAATACACTAGAATGACTGGCCCAGTTTTATGAGGCTATTCGTAGCATGGGCCCAATAAAAACAAAGCTCTATAAATATCACCTGCTTTGGGAATTGTGAAAGTACAGCCTTAACATTTGGAACAATTCTGCATTCTTGAAATTGTGTCTTATTTAGCAGTTCTTCCTTAAGAATAAGATGATGCATTTCTACCTTACAGGACCCTACAGATTCCGTATCTCCTAGAAAATGGTGCAGCACCACAGTGCTTTGTGCTTTTCCAAAACTAAAGACATGTTTAGAGGACTCCAGCCTGGTTTGCAGTAGGCAAGAAAATAGATCGCACCCTATGTACACAGCATGTAGACATAAGTACCTCTGAAAAACGTTCCTTGAAAACCTCACTCAGAGTACGAAGTAATTTAAAGGCAGGCAATAAAAACAACTGAGTGTAGGAGTATGTCTGGAGGAGGCAACTCTCCTCTTTCTCTCAAGCCTAAACCTACAAAACATAGTGGCATCTTAGGTGCCGCCACCGCTGTCAAGTTACAACCCATCTAGGTACCTATACAAGCAGGATTAGTTCTTTTTAAAAGGGGTTATCGTGGCTATTACCTTTAGACAATGATCTAAAATATGACTCAGCACACTAGTCCAGAAGATAGGAGGCTTGCCTCTATCTGACAGTAGCCTGAGTGCGTTCAAACCCACAGCCTGGAAAAATGCCCTAATTGTAGTGCTATGATGGCAATGCGAGAACAGCCCTGTCTCCAGCTATTTAAGTGGGCTAGCTGCTGTGCACCAACAAGCAAGGTTCATTTCATGGCAGAAAAGAAAGCAAGAAGGAGTGGATTCTGGTCCTTTCTTAGTTCTGAGATTTGTTTTTTATTTAAATCTGGTTTTGGCTGTCCAGTGTGAAATACACGAACTACACAGCAGCACCTCCCCCCAGGTTCCAACAGAGGATCCAAAGCACCAAGTCAGAGCAACTGGTCGCCTCTCAGTAATTTCTGTGGCTTTAGTAGCCTGTCCTCAGCTAGCTCCGTGACTGTTGCACTCTTCTGACAACATAATGATTTGACCCCTCCAAGCTGAGGTGGGCCCCCACACTGTCTGAAGAAATGCTGTAAATAGAGCTGGACATCAGCCTCTCTCCTTGTATTTTTGAACAGGAGGTGGCTGTTGCTACTGTGTTGTTTGCTTAACTCCATGAAGCAAATCTGTTCTACTAAGTGATGGGGTGATGTAGGACATGCCATACATTGAAGTTTCCTCCCTTTTTATTATGCTCAATTTTAATGCAAATTGTCAGAGAAAGCAGCGGTTCAAAATGCTGTCAGGATTGGACCCTGCAGATTTATAACCGGTACTGTAACATTACACACTGTCATCTCTAATGTACCTTATTCCTGATCTCTAAGGTTAACAGCTATGGTAAAACCTCCACAAATGCAATAGGACTCAGTAGTGTATTTAACAACGATTTCTTTGGATTTGCATACAATCTTACAGGCCATTAGCAGATTCCAGCAAAAGGCTTAAAGGTGAATTGCCTCACAGTCTGCTATCATAAGTCCTGGGCCACCCCGTCCTCCCTCATAGTCACTTTTAATACATTCTCCAGAAGGGACAGAGCCATTTTACACCTGGGAGGAGTCGCTGATCTCTTTATCCAAGAAGAAGACTTTAAAGTAACCCTCCTGACTAATCTCTCTCAAGCACCACAGACTGCTGATTTGTGAGGTGACTATCTTTCATATATACCACATCCAAAGCAGATGTCTCAGCTATTGTAAACCTCATCATGACTTAATGGGACAGTTAAAATTTCTGTGCAATTAACAAAATTCAGAGGTCATTGGCATCAAACGTAAGGGGGAGAGTAAAATAAATTAGACGTCATATCACAAGCTCTGTTATGGTATGATCAGATGAAAAACAAACTCCTTCACAAGCCAGAGTGAAATATCTTCAAATAACCTGGTGAGTTTGATCTTGAAGATAAGAGATCTTGTTTAGAAGTATGTACATATGAGTAACATTAAACATTGGGAGAATTACTTTAAATTTTTTAGGGAAACAGTTTTCTTTTGAATTGATAGTTTCCATATGTAATATCATGGAAGCAATGCACAATTATGTGATATTCAGTATATAAGAGGATGATTTCACTTGTGCTTATGCTTATTTTTTAATGTTGCTTAAATAAGATGAGTAATAAAAGCTTATTTTATGAGAGAAGGAAACCTGCAATGACATTTCTCAAGAGAAAGACTCTTTCTTTGTTGTAGTATGAAGAGTTAGATGGAACAGTATTTATTGACTCTTTCAGTCAATCTGTTGCAAATTACTTCTGACTTATTCTGTGTTTGAACCAGAATCTCTCTGTAACTCCTTTAATAACAGCTCGTAATACCATTCCCTAGCCTTGAAGTACAACCCTGATACCAGAAACTAAGCGTATTAAGTGTTCTACAGTAAACTTTACAATTAATTAGCTTAGGGGTCACAGAAGACTTCTATTTAATGCATCCCCTAAACCGACTCTTCCTTATGCTTTAGCCGCTCTTTTTCTCTGTATCCTGTTAATGGAGGAGAGATTTTGGAGTTGTTTTTGTAGTGTTCCTCAGTCACGCTGGAGATAGCTATCTGCATTTGGCTCATAATCTCACACTGTTTCTCTGTCCCACAGACATTCTTTAAGGCATTTTTTTTGTGGAAAAAGAGTAGCACTTCTTGCATGACACTTCTTGCATAACGAGACCTCCACAAATAACACTTACGTAGAAACTTTGATTCACACATCTTGTGGGATTTAAAAAGAAAGTTAAGTTTTTGTAAATGAGTTTTGGCCTTAATCACCAAGCAAACCAGTAGATTGTCAGTAAAGAAGCCTCAGATCTCTTTGAAGACGTATAACCCAGGTAAATCTTTTCCGTGTTCTTGTGTACGTCTGTTCTTCCCCTCCACCACTTTCCTCCCTCTTCCAACTTTCTGGAAGCCCCTACGATGATGAAGTTCTTTACTATACTTTTGTGAAATGTCTAGAAAAACTGGGATCCTAAATTTATTTACTAATAAACCTCATTGCATCAAGTATGTCAGTTTGAAAACATGTAGAACAGAATCACAGAATCAGAAGTTGGGGGGCTAGAGGATGTTTGTATTTCCCTTTCATCATCCTGACCCTTTTTAAGTTTTTGGTGGGTTGGCTTTGGGAAGGTGACTTCGTCTGTTTCTTTAACTGGCCAGGTTGTTAGCAGCAACCTCTATTCGCTCCCTAATCTCGCCACTAATGTCTTTGGTTATATTCAGGGAAAAGCAAAGGAAACAAACCCTGACACTATTGACATAAAGACAGTCTGAGCCCACTTTTCTATTTCTACTGGAAGTTTAACAAAGTGGGCCCAATAGAATGTATATGTATGAACTTTTTAACATGCATTGGTAATTCAGGACTTCATAAAAATATTTTTATGTAGGAATTGATTCTCCTGTCCTGGAGGGAAAGAGAGACTCTGCGCTTACTCAAATCCCATGTCATATGCTAGGTACCCTTCTGCTTTGGACATGCTTTAAATAAGTGTCTACCCCACACAACAGGATTTGAGGCATATGTGTAACTGTTCAAAACTAACGGGAGCATTTCAGTTAAGCATGATTTTCAAACGCACAAATGATATTTAGACCTTAACTCATCTTTTTATCTAGGAAGATAGCTTTCCTGATTGCTTCTTTAGTATGTTATTTTTTAATGAAGTATATCCCATGGCAAACTGACGCGTGTTTCAATGTGAGTTTATGACATTGTCACCTGCACAAGTGATTGTCCACTGGTCAACCGAAAAGAAACCAGCAACTAGTCCATATGCTTCTGCTAGGAGAAGAAGATAACATCTTTCTGGCTTATAGATTGAGAGCTGTGTAAACTTCTACATCAGCAAATACGATATGTATTGTCATCAAGAATTTACTGTTTGGAAAGAAGAGAGTGGAGTATCTTCATTTGTTTTATAAAATCTTCTATTTTTTTATTACTTTCATTTCACTGTAAACTCAAGTCACTATCTTGGTATCACGAACATTGTTTGTTATATCAGCAGTAGGTTTTCCTTATCTATAATTAATTAAACACTATATTTTTAACCTTTAGAACAAATCAGAGCTTTGTCACAGTCATGAGATAGCCAGCAAATTAGTTTGGTCTCTCTCCACAGAATGTAACAGATTTATTAGTGATAAAACAAATGGATGGATGAAAAGTATTGCACAATAATTAGGTGGTAAATAGATTGTACGTGGGTTGTGAAGTTTAAGTTACTAGTTCTAAATGATCTTGTGCTGCAAGAACTTCATCTGCCCTGAATTTGATGTCCCATAACTAAGATTTGTATGGCAACTGTTGATGTATTACACAATGCTGACAATCACACTCATATTGCATTGTACATTTACAGGCAATGTGTAGGTGGAGTTCTTTTTTAAAGTAAACTTAGTTTTTCTGAAACATAGCCTTTACTAGAAAGTATTTTGAAATAAAAAACAAGCTTGAATTTTAATTAGTAGGAAACACAGAGATGTCTGTACATTAGACTTTTGCTAGATGTGGGAATAGTATTTGATGGTTATTATTTGTGGTGTGAGCTTTTTATTTGCTAGACAAGAAAGAAGAGACCAAGAAGTCAGCTATCAGTGGCCTGCATTTGACACTTCTGTTATTAATGAAGGCACTGGCTGAAACAGATAGCTCCATTATTAAAATGAAATCTTTCCTCCCCACATTACCTCTGTGTCTGTCAGTAGAGCTGTATGCTAAAAGTACTGATATTTAGCTGTATAATTTTTCAGACACAAGAATATTCTGGACAGATTATTCCGAGCCTTGTGACTTTTAATCTGGTCAACATTTCAATGCACACAACAACCACAGCAATGATAGCGCAGTCTGAAAAAGACCAATGGAAAGAGTAGCTAACTTCACTCTAACCAGCCAGCTTTAGGAAAGGAACATCATCGTATAAGTCACAGTTGCGCGAGGGGATAGGGGAAGAGGGAGATTGAACTGATACAGAGGCCACCCTCTTGTACTCCGTTCTGCTATGGTACCTGTTTTCCAATTTCTCCACTTGATCTTTGTGTTAATGAAGCTCATTTAAGATAAGCCATATGCCAATGGTTGTCTTATTCTGTCAGCCTACTGACAAGGGAAATAAACATTTCCCTTTCCTTCTCTGTTAAAGTCAAACCAGATACACTCAGATATTTTGTTTCTGTCACGTGGACTGATCTGTCTTCTCAAATGGTTGTAACACATCAATCCATCTGATAAAGGGCAGTTTAAGGAAGGCAAAGCATGCCACTGTGCTCTTTAATCTGTCACAGCATATTTTCCTTTTCTTTTGAAGTGTTCCAGTATCCTCTGTCAAAGGCAATTTTTTGCATTTCACTCTAGGAATCATATTAATTAATCTTTAAAATGTAATTGGCCAGGACATTGCCAGTTGTGAAGAACACATCTCACCTGTCTTATTTTGTTGCTGATGCTGTAAGTATATTGCATCTGAAGCTGTTTACATTTTGCAGACAGAGAGAGGATATTTTAGTGGTCAAAACAGGTGAAAGGAAGTTAAGACTAAAGCTAGATTCACTTGACTGCTTTAAAACATTTTGTTTCTCTGCTGCAAGATTTCTTTGCATTTTGATAACACTTTTGATAGCATGTATAAGTCAAACACAAATATAGCTGATTTTGACAATCATAGAATCACTAAGGTTGGAGAAGTCCTGCAAGATCATCATAATCCAAAGATTCTAATACTGATTTAAAGAAGAGAGATTTTATTACACCTGGAAGACAAGATTTCTCACAGAAGAAAATGCAAAACTGACTTCAGCAAAGAAGCATCCCTACCTTTTACTCAACTCTTGCTGAAAGGCTTCCAAAAAAGTTTCCCATTTCCCACATCTAATTGGTGTTTCCATGTTGGCATTTAACACTAAGTGCATTTTGTTGGTCAAATTTGCTGTGGAAAGTCTGATTATTGGGCAAAATTACTAGGATTTGCCCCCTGCTCTGGGACTGAACCGGTTTAATCCCTTTTGGTGGGTCACTTTGTTGATTTCCAAAAGAAGCTTCTGTTTCTGGATTCCATCTTTCATAAAAGCTGTGCAGTGAGTTGTCAATGACACTTACACTTCTCTGACTCCTGCACAGACAAGACTTAAAATATACCTTCTTTATGTAGCATGCCTGTCAAATAAAGGATGTAATTACTCAAACTTGTATTTTAATATATAACTAGATTAAATACACTGTAATGAATAATTCATTTAAAGGCTTATGAAAGTGATTATTATGATCCAATACCAATGTTTGGTGCTCACGCTTGTTTGCCTGACAGAAAACCCACAAAAGTAACAGTCATGACCTTAAATGATTTGTAATCTATGGCACTGACACTGAGGCAGAGAGGCAGTGTAAAACCGAGCCCAAACTAATGAGCTGCGCTGCAGCTGGAGAAATGAGTCAGCAGCAGAAATTAGGAGGTACCTGGCAGCACAAATGAAGAAAGGGCAACATCAGTGGGACTTCACAGAATCATCATAGAATCATAGAACGGTTTGGGGTGGAAGAGACCTTAAAGACCAGCTAGTTCCAACCCATCTGTCATGGGCAGTGACACCTTCCACCAAACCAGATTGCTCAAAGCCCTATCCAAACTGGCCTTGAACACTTCCAGGGAGGGGGCATCCACAACTTCTCTGCGCAACCTGTTCCAGTGCCTCACCACACTCACAGTAAAGAATTTCTGTCTTATAGCTGATCTAAATCTACCCTCTTTCCTGTCACTACAGTCCCTCATAAAGAGTCCCTCTCAAGCTTTCTTGTAGGCCCTCCTCAGGTACTGGAAGACTGCTATAAGATCTCCCTGCAGCCTTCTCCAGGCTGAACAGCCCCAACTCTTTCAGCCTTCCCTCCTCAGGTACTGGAAGACTGCTATAAGATCTCCCTGCAGCCTTCTCCAGGCTGAACAGCCCCAACTCTTTCAGCCTTCCCTCATATGAGAGGTGTTCGAGCCCTCTGATCATTTTTGTGGCCCTCCTCTGGAAATGCTCCAGCAGGTCTATGTCTTTCCTGTGTTGAGGGCACTGATCTCCACTTGGAAGACAAGCCATTGACCACAACTCTTTGAATGCAACCATCCAGCCAATTCCTTATCCACTGAGTGGTCCATCCATCAAATCCATGTCTCTCCAATTCAGAGACAAGGATGTCATGCGGGACTATGTCAAATGCTTTGCTCAGGTCCATGTAGATGACATGATTTGCTCTTCCCTTATCCAGCAATGCTGTACCCCATCATAGAAGGCCACCAAATTTGTCAGGAGGGATTTGCCCTTAGTGAAGCCATGTTGGCTGTCACAAGTCACCTCCTATTTTCCATGTGCCTTAGCATAGTTTCCAGAAGGATCTGCTCCAAGATCTTGCTGGGCTCAGAGATGGGACTGACAGGCCTGTAGTTCCCCAGGTCTTCTTTTTTTTTCCTTTCTAAAAATGGGGGTTATGTTTCCACTTTTTCAATGACTAGGAACTTCACCAGACTGACACAACTTCTCAAATACAATGGATAGTGGCTTAGCAACTTCATCTGCTAGTTCCCTCAGGACCCATGGATGTACCTCATCAAGTCCCGTGGACTTATGCATATTCAGGTTCCTTAGATGATCTTGAAGCTGATCTCCTACAGTGGGCAGTTCTTCGTTCTCCCAGTCCCTGCCTTTGCGTTCTGTGACTTGGGCAGTGGAGCATTTCCCAGTGACGCATTTGGCTGGAGCATTTTCCAGTGAAGACTGAGGCAAAAAAGTCATTGAGTACCTCAGCTTTCTCCGTATCCAGAGTAACCAGGTCTCTTCCAGAGAGGGCCCACATTTTCCCTAGTCTTCCTTTTATCACCAACGTACCTATAGAAGCTTTTCTTGTTGCCCTTGATGTCCCTGGCCAGATTTAATTCCATCAGGGCTTAACTTCCCTAACCTGATCCCTGGCTGCTCAATCTCTCTGTATTCCTCCCAGGCTACCTGTCCTTGCTTCCACTCTGTAGGTTTCCTTTTTGTGTTTGAGTTTGTCCAGGAGCTCCTTGTTCATCCACGCAGGCCTCCTGGTGTTTTTGCCTGACTTCCTCTTTGTGTGGATACATTGCTCCTGAGCTTGGAGGAGGTGNTCCTTCAATATTGATCAGGTTTCTTGGGCTCCTTTTCCCTCCAGGGCTTTATCCCAAGCAGATCCCTGAAGGAGCCAAAGTCTGCTCTCCTGAAGTCGAGGGTAGTGAGCTTGCTATGCACCCTGCTTGCTGCCCTAAGGATCCTGAACTCCACCATTTCATGGCCACTTCAGCCAAGGCTGCCCTTGAGCTTCACATTTCCCACCAGCCCCTCTTTGTTGGTGAGAACAAGGTCAGCATAGCATCTTTCTTCTTTGGCTCCTCTATCACTTGGAGAAACAAGTTATCACCAACACATTCCAGGAACCTCCTGGATTGCTTATGCCCTGCTGTGTTGTCTCTCCAACAGATATCTTAATGGTTGAAGTCCCCCATGAGGACCAGGGCTTGTGAATATCAGGCTGATCCTATCTGCCTGCAGAGGGCCTTATCCACTCGGTCTTCCTGGTTGGGTGGCCTGTAGCAGACCCCCAATGTAATATCACCTGACTTGGCTAAAAAGAGTTGGAAATATTCATACAGAATGTCTTACTAGTTCTCTTGCTAAGTGTGTGTGGAAACTGGGTCCAGATCCTGTGTTACCCGCTACATTACTATCTGGCAGTCACTTTTTCCCATTAGAAATACTAGTTCACCTACAGGCCTCACTTGCCTGAAATAAGAAAAAGTGACACTTTGCCCTTAATTAGAGCATTTTCCCATGTGATGTATCTGCTCTCTTGAAATATTTTTATAACTCAGGTTGAAGTCCAGACTCCATGTATTTAAATCCAAAAGGGTGAAGGACACAGAAGAAAGAGGCACATAATAATTCATCTTCATTCTTATGGAATAAAATCAGGGGACACAGAGCAAGTTGAAATATCAGACTTTCTGATGATTAAGTCATCTCTTGTTTAGTACAAAGTACACTAGTGAGTATTACATGGACAAGGAATATGATTAAAACCAATTTTTGAAAAATCACTTCCCAGATCATAAAATGTATAAATCATCATTAAAGCAACATTTGGTGTGGAATATAACTAAGCAGTCTTTACAATGTAACAATAAAGTTTGTTTTCTAAAGATTGTTTACAAATAAATGTCGGTTTAGATTGCACTACAAACTGCATTGCTTGAAAACATTGGTTATTAGATTTGAACAGCATGCTTTAGGATGAAGTTACATCAGAGGGACAACCTGAGATGATCAGACTGTTACCTGTAAGGTAAAGCAAAATCTTTCTACCCCAGAGGAATCCAGCTGAGCAACAGCGTTGCAACTTCAGGTCACCCCAGTTTGAGGACTCCACAAGTGCTCAATTGTCCAGCAGGGTAAGGATGGAAAGAAAAATCTCTTCTTCACTCAACTTATCCATAGTTTCTTTTGGCAGCTGGTATCACTAATGGGAGGATGCAATGTATTTATTTGTAGAGTCTGGAGCATCTACTAACATGACAAGCCTTATTACCTGCCAGGTGTTACCTTTTCAGGTGGTAACTCTGGAAAAGACTTTGCAAACATTTTTTTCATTCTTTTAATATATTATTAGAAAAGAAAAAGTACTTTGTTATTATTCAGGGTATGCAAAATAGTTATTTTCAAATTTATATGTGAGACATCTCAACAAATAGGTGGTTGGCTTTCATTAAAGACAGGTCTATGTTTTAGTGTACACTTGAACAGTTCACACACAAAATCATCCCTCAGCATAGTAAATATTTACAGAAACATCGCTTCCAGTTGCTGCCACTAGATAGTAGATCACAGTTCACATAAGAAAAATCACACTTGTTGCCAATTTGTGTGTTGGAGATTATTCTTATCAGTCTTTATTTGTCCCTAGAGCTGCCTTAAAATAGTACACTGGATCATTTTGAAATTGAAATTCTATTTTTCATCAGTAGCTTTTATATAAAGAAGAGGAAACCTTTCCATTAGAAATATTCATTAAAGCTTGAGAACATTTTAATATCACTATATTCTTTATATAGAAAAAAATTATTATTTTTAATAGTAAAATTGTCTTTGACCATCTTTCCAGGGACACTCTAGTCACATGTAATGATACATCATAGGCTCTGTTGCCATTCCAAGTCATTGTAATGGAAAGAGCGACACAAAGACTGTGATCCCAGTGGGAGGTCTGCTATTCTTGGCCTCTGTTTTCCTTCTGCTCTTGCATTTCCAGCTATGGATTCTTCTCAGAAGAGTGGAATAAGGAGATCAACAGCTTTATTGGGTACACAGAATATTCTGATTCTGATCTTGGATATCTTTCTCTTTTTAAAAAGGCTGACCTAAATAAAATGACTAGCAAATAATTCAATTCCTTACATAAGAAAGCAACAATGTGATTTTTTTCTATTTAACAGAATCACATGGAAACCTAAGACAAAATCCCAAATCAAGCAGTTAACATTTCATGTGAGGCACTTAAAATTTAGATTTTACTTTGAAATATCTGAAATTTCCAGAAGAAAGATAGGAGAGAAGATAAAAACAAGAGTTCTCACTTACAGAAATTCACAGACAGCAAATCAAGTACTTAAGAACATTTTTCTACTCATCTACGTAGTTGTGAACTCTCAAAATCTTGGCTAGAAGAGCACTGAGGAAAGAATATGCGTGTTTTAAGGAAAATAGAAGATGAGAAGAAAAGAACTTAAATACACTCATTCAGTACATTAATTCCATACAATTTGCACACATGCTATAAACAAATAATGCATTTGGATGCATGCAGCTGCTCATCCTTGGCATGTATATATGGGAGTGAGATGCAGCCAACAAACAACTTTGCAAATAAGGAACACAATGTTGCCTAGAAATGATGCTTTTCTTTGAAAAGATGAGTAATATTCCAAGATGAAAACAATTAGTATTGGACTCGTATCATATTTTTTTGAATACTTTCAAAAGGACTGGAAAATCAAGTGACATACTACAATAAACTTATAAAAACAAAAACATGAAAGGGAAATTAGTGAAGCTATTGAGAGTAGTGCATCTAAATTTGGGCTTCTGAGTCTACAGCAAAGCAGTTGTATATTAGACCCAATTTTCCAAAGGGCTGAGATCCCAGAATCTTCTACAAAAGCTGAAGTTTTTGAAAGTGTGACCACCTACTTAAGTGTTTTCACCTGGGCTTCAGCTCATAATGCTAAAATCCCTTATTTGTTAGTCGCTGGGAAAGGAACATAAATGCTCTGCAAATAGTAAAACATTATGAAGAAAGGAAATACAAAGAGAAAAGACAAATACAGTGTTAAAAAAGTACAATATCAAATAAATCTGTCAGACTTTATCTCAGCACTTTCGGCTACCAAGAAAAGCAATGCTTTGACTGTTTCTTTTTTTGAGCTCTGAGTCCTGTTTTTCTTCCTGATTTATCACAATCTTACCTTTATGGTTTCCTTTTTCCTGCTGTTAAGGTGACCTGTGGAGGAATCTAGTGCAGGTCTATGAAACAAAAAAAGGTGCTTCTAGACTTTCCATCACTCGACCACAGGAAAAAGAGACCACTGAAGAACTTAAACTGTGCTATTAATGAAAAAGAAAAAAACGAACCAACAGACCCAAATAAATTAATTTGCCACTACAGCAAAGGGGATTGTATGAGGTAACACATATTTGCACACTTAGAGCAGGATGAGAGATGGGTGAAGTACTCTTCTGCATAGCATGGGTGACAAATGTTTCTTACTGCCAGAAAGTCTCCCAAAAGGAAATTTATCTAGTCACTGTTTACGAAATGCCAACCTGTTTTCTCTGCCTTGTTTCCACTGATGCATTCCATTGGAGAATGGTGCTTCCTCTTGCTTCTTGTCAATATTTAGCCCCATGGTATAACAATACATCCCATAAAGGATGGTGAATCAGGCCATCCATAACAGATTTCATAACACTTAAACTAAAAGAAGTGCCTCAAGCAAAATATATGCATTGCATATATTTTATTATTTCCCTAATAGTATGCTATGTTAAAACAAAAGTTCTATGATATATTCATGGAGTACAAATGCATGTAGAAACAATTTATTTTTATAGAGGAGTTCCACAAAGACTTGAAGGAAAACTATATTCACATCAAGAGTGCCATAGTGCAATGAGCTATGTTCATTAAACTTAAATTGAGCCCATTCTATCACCGTATATGTAAACTCAGGAAACAAGTCAAGTAGGGACTACTTTTGCTGGCTTTGAAGAGTATACTCTTAGCATCCAAGATGAAGAACACTTGTTAAAACAGAAGAGATTCCCAGAGGTTTACTGCTAACTAGCTGTTCGAAAGAACCACTTATTTTGGAAGGGCAAGGGAAAAGCAGTGCTGGGAATTGGTAAATTATTGTTTTTAGGGAAGCATAGAGTTGCATACAGACAGTTTTTCCAAGACTGCCTGTCTGCATATTAAGTTTCTTCAAAGAGCTGCTTAGCCCAGGCAAGCAGATCAGCTAACAATATGCAGAAATTATTATTAGCAGAGATATTTCTGTCTGCACAAAAAGTGAAATTTTGTTCAGAAAAAAATACAGTAAGCTCTGCAAGCAAGCATATTATGACTACACCCATGTGCTTGCCTGCTTACGTATAGTAATTCTAAAAGGAAAATAAAATTAGTGATATTCAGTATCAGAAAAGACATAAACCACATAGAGGAATACCTATCATGACTGATCTTTAGCAGCATAGTGGATTAGATTAGCTGCCAGATGAATGACTGCTGGTCTTAGGCAATGCTCTGGCAAAGGAAAGCCCTTATAAATTTTACAGTCATATTTGGTTGAAAGTATTTGTACTCAGAACTGACCACCAATTCAGTCCAAGGTTTGGGACTGTTCCTGTATTCCTTACTGACACAAAGCTCTCAGTTATTATCCCTAGCATGTGCTTTCTGGAGTGCCACTGTCCAAATAATTCTGTCGTATACTGACAGATGATGATTTAGCCTAAATTGTTCAAACTCTCGTCATCTTTCAGCTGAACATGAAGCATTAAGTGCCTAGGAAATGCTAACTGGTATAAAACATTACAGATTGTCCTTTTAGTAATACTGGCTACTGTGAACAACTCAAACCTGCATCCCATTCTCTACAGTAAAGGTAACAACCCATGAAATTCCGAAGAGTTCAATAACCCAAAACCAGTATATTAGTATTATCACCTAAAGCTCCACGCTTCCTTTAAAAAATTCCTGCTCTTGAGGCGATATCACTCACTAGGGAGAGCCTGACAATTGTCAGTGTAAGGGACAGGTGTTTTCAGAGGCAGATCCAACAGCAGTCAATGCATTCCCCAGGGATGAAGAACTAGCTTGCTACCTTCTGCTCTAAAGTAATTTCCTCAGCATTTATTTTTTGCCTCTACCATAAGCATGCAGCAACATGAATCTATCACTGAAATGAGCCCAAAACACAACACTTATGCATGTGTCACTGGGGAGGAGATGTGAGAAAGAACATGTGGCAGATGTTACTTATGTTGCTTAATGCATTATTGGAAGGTGTTCAAATATTGGGGCAATAAGATATCATATGGTATACAGTAGAAGAGAACAGAACAAATGCAGCAACAAAACATAGCAAAGTGCAGTTCTGCTGCAGGCTTTCTGGTTTTGTTTCGCTTTCCTCACAGCAACATTTTCCCCAGCATAATGATCTCAGTCTCTCTATTAACCTTAGTAGAAATGTATGTGTAATCACGAGGTCTTTTTCCTCTTTTCCTAACCTTATCTAAACACAAAACTTTGAATGCCTTGTCTTTTTTTCTTTTTTTTTTCTCCTAGCTCGTGTGGAAATTTGTTTCCTTAATGTGGTGTTTAATGGAGCTATTTTACTGCTTCCTCTAATATGTTTATGGTTTGTTCAGATATGTAGATAGATTAATAGAACTGAAGGCCCAAGCTGACCTCCAGGTCGCCTATCTAATCTAACTTCCTGCATATCATGAGCCACGAAGGTTATGTCTACATCTTACAATGCAGCATGATGAAGAGATGCCTGAGCTAACTCCAGGATCATAAATATTTTTGTCACATCATTATGGCATTCCTCCTGGGATCATTAGCTCAGTTGGAGCACTATATAACATAGCTATAGCACTGCTGGATACAAGGTAATATTTCTGCATGAGACCCCAAGGACACCCCATCTCAACATATTTCAACATAAGGCTGCTTGACTTATTTTGGCAGCCCCTCAGTTTCACATAGTTTCTGATGCTTGAGACAAGCTAAAGATAATGCTGAATATATATGTCTTTTTTTAATTCATCCTTGCACATAATTCATTATTTGTGTGTTTTGTAATATAATATTACATATAAGTGAAAAATTAAGATAAGAAAGCCTGTCTCAAGCATTCAGCTAGAAAAGTCCTGACACATATGAAGACAAGGTGATAAGCAGAACATGAAATTATTCTCATTGTTTTTAAAACTTTACACGGCAATGTGCAAAAGCTTCTAAGAAGACTAGAGATATGCAAAATTGTACACTGTACAAAGCAGTAGCTGAATTTCTACTCCTTCAGGATCTTGCTCCTCATTTGCTTGTTGAAAATAAAATGCAGAATGCTTCCACTGGCAGAAGTTAACCTTAAAGTTGTTTGGAGATCCCTAATTTAATCATTAAAGCATATATTCCCAAATAATGAATCTCAGTGATTCCATTCCTGAGAAGCTTGAAGAAAATCTGGCAGCAATGTGACCTGTCTTTCATTACAGTCCCTATGCATTTTATTCATGTGCCTGGTATGTATTCAAATGTGTTCATTTTCAGGTTAAGCTAGTTCCGACAGATCAAGCTAACAGCAAGAAAACAAAGTAATAACCAGGTTTTCACAGGCTTAGGCTGCATTAAAGAAGCAGCCATACAAAAATCATCGCAGACAAGATACTCACTGTTGCGACAGGGAACAAAAGATCGTAAATTGTATAAATTGTATAAATTGTGCTAAATGATACATATTTTAAAGCTTTGCTTGGTTGTTTTACTGAATGAACTTCCTCTGCTTAGCCCTTCTCAGTACCTTGCACACCTTAGTCCTTAGTGAAGTGGCTCTTTATGGCTATTTTAAAACTTTAGAGTAAATGTATAGTGGGCTAGAAACATATGGTTTGTTTCAACAGAAAAACTTCTTTTTCTATATACAGCCTAGTAGGGTGAATGTTGGCTTCTATTATGCAGATGCAGAAACGTGCTGTTGTTTTGATTTTGACCTATGCTTCCCCTATAATCCTCCTGAGCTCACGACCATCTATAACTTTCACACTGAAAAGAGGTGATATGAATGTAAGAAGTCACTCCACTTTTCATCAAATTCCTCTTAAGGCAATATCCATCTTCCTCTTCCCATTGGTAGCCTTACCATGCAGGGTAATAAAAGGGATTTATGAGTCACGAAACAGTTACAAATGCATGTGTAAGAATCCACAAATGAATTACAAGCATGGGTCAAGAGTAACTGGATTTGAGACTGGTTTTAAATGCAGCAGTTTCTCTTTGGCTTTTTATTCATAACATATGTACGTGATCACTAAATAGAAAATAATTTTGTTTTCAAAAAATGGAATCTCTGTGAATGGGAAATAATAACAAAAGAAGCTACTGTGGAACTGATGACTACATACTTCAGTTGCTTCTGTTGCCATTTGCTTTCTGACTTTCAGTAAATGTGTCCTTTTTTAACAGCTAACACTGTATGCTAAATACCTGTTCTCCTTCTGATCAAACAGCAGTCCAAAGATCTCACTAGTGACTGGGATTTGAACATACTTGCTTCTACTTCTGTAGCAGGATAAAGTTGAGAAATCCTCCTGCTCTCTTTATGTATCGACGCAACTCAGCCTTCATCCCACCTCAGTATGAAGCTGTGTGATCAATGGTCATTTTCATAAACTGATGCATTTAAAGCAAGATGCATTTTCTGACATAATACATATTAAATAATATGTTCTGAATCTATCTCTATTTTAATATGGCTTCAGAGTTTGTTACTTCTCTACTGGAGTTTAAAAGTGGGTTTAAAAAAAAAAAGTGACTGACACTGAAGTGTGTGAACAGAGGAATATATACCCACATTGACTCAGATCTCACCAATGAGTTCACAACAGGATCAAAGCTATTTTCGTCAATTAAAGGCCATCAACACAGACTAATAAAAACAGGAAAAAAGGAGGTGATTTTTGCTCACTTTTTTCTTCGTAATGATCTTAGTTGTAAGTAGAATGAGTATAAAAACTCAATGCAGAGATGTGACCTTTAGTTTGCTTTCTTGATTTGGTTGCCTTTTTTCTATAAAACTATGGAACATAACTTCAAAATTTTAGATTTCCTTACCTATGCTTATTCAACTTAAAGCACTGCCTGTTTTTTAAAGCCTTGCTTTATTGAAAAATTCACCCCCTTTGCAATCAAGACAACCAGAACTTCTGTGGTTCATTTAAACTCAGTGTTTGTGCCCCAAACCAGCCTCTAGTACTGGAAACACAGCCTGTGGTACTATGCTGTCATTTTCCAAGCCAACAAGACCTAGTCTGTCTTTAGGAACAAAATATGAATATGAATCAGTCTGCTCTCCCTCTTTTCATAGCAGAGTTTCCCTGACTGCAAAACTAGTTGGGCTTCATTACCGAAAGAGGCAAAACACAAGATAAAAAATACATTGCGTGGATATTCAAAATGCTTTGGCTTGTATGTGATCTTGAGTCCTAAGTTTGAGCATAACCAGGTATACTCCTCTGGACACGCATATGTACACAACGAAAAGATGATTCCTGTTGCAGAGATATAATGCTGTTTTATAGCAGTTGGATTTGACTCTGAGTGTTGAATTCCAGTATGTGGGTTTTTATTTACTACAATTAGATTTTTTTGTGTGTGTTAGCTGTATATAATTGTACTTCTAGGTAACAGTATTAATGTTTTTAGTTTGGAAGCTGTACACCCTTATAATTAGTGACAATTTCTATAAACATTTATTTTATTGATAGAAAATCTCACATTCTGCAGGACACTAGGAAGTATGCAGTGAAAATAGATGGCCTGTTTCAAACAAAGAGAAGAAAGTCAAGGCAGCAGATATTTAGTGCCTCCATCCATCTGCCATTTGAAGACAGAGAATGTCTGTTTCTTGTCAGCTCGCAACAGGAAGCAAAGCAGGATGTAAGAGCTGCTGCAGTACGGAGGAAAAGGGCACACCAAACATCATTTATGTCAAGTCCATTGTTTGATCCATGCTTCTTTATGCTTTACATCTTTGCATATCATTTAGGTTTTGTCTACATGAACATGACATCCAGCTCTTGAGCTCACAGTCAGTTTTCAAGAACTTCTAATTTACATCCTTAACATGTAGCTAATTATCATCTAAGCCTATTGACACAACTAGCAACAGTTATAATGCTGTTTGTAACTGCAGTTTATGTCGTTAGTTAGTCAATTGTCTCAAGAAAGCAACAGGAAAAAAATCTTTCACAAGTAAAGTATTCCGTAGCTTTCCAAAGAGTTATTTCTGAAGACTTTCCGACTAAGTTTTCATTAAGTGACTCTGTTGCTCCTAGTTCTTGCATCATGCATTACACTGTTTTTTAACTGTAGTCTCAGAGATCATTGGAGATCTCGGAGTCTCAGGTGCTTCAGCAGGAAAATTTCCATGCTTACTTCAGTGCATATCTGGGCTACTGTTACAAGGTGTTGCTTGCCATGAGAGATATCTTGGATACATGCAGGGAGGGTTTTGGAAGTAGATATAAATGTTACATTTTTTAGCTTCTTCTTTGGCTAGGAAGATGAGGGAAAAATAATCATTAAGACGTGTAAAGCTAGAGAAAAACAGACCTAAAGTTGTCAGCATTTTCTCTGAGCAAGACAAGGTAAAAAATGCTTGTGGCATAAGTTTGTTTATATAAAATTAGCTACCACTAGGACTTTTCATGTTACTATTATGTGAGACTTTCTTGCTTGGAACTTGAATTTAGCCTGATTTTCATACCTTTCAGAGTAGAGGAATGACACAGGGCTGAAGACACAGACACACAGTACATAGCCAGTATTAAGTATTGTAAATATCTATTTCACTGAAGTAGGGCCATGCCATTGAAGAGGTGATCAACTACAGTAAAACAAACAATCAAAAGTATCCTGTAAGTCAAGTTCCATTTTGTCCTTCCAGTCCACAGAATGGAAATCTACACTTCTTTTTTGTCTTTCCCCTACGTAATCTATCTCATAGTACTCATCCACACATTAGAACTTGCAACACAAGATGCATATTTGACCTTCACTCCCATAAGAGAGTTGACCTACCACTAGATTATGTATGTATGAATAAACAGAAAGCCCAAAAGCCTGCTTGTCTTCACTTTCCAGCAATGAGTTCACTCAGTGTTATTGCTGCATATCTTGCTTCCTTGACACCTTTAAACCAGTGCACGCTCAACAAAACTGTCACTGCAGAGTGCATTGTGGTAGACATACTCTCATCTCAAACTGCATGGAGAGCTTGCATTGGAGGCAGGGAGTAAAAGGAAAAAGGTTCTCCTCAGATCCAGGCCTCTACACATTGACCTCCGAGATATAGTCAGGAGTCAGCCTCATACAGTTCAGCTTGTTTAGGTAATCATTCATTGTTATAGCAAACACTTGTACAGATGAATCAAAGTTACATTTACTTTCTCAAGAAGCTACTCAGGTTTAGTTTATGGGCTTATCCAAATATTGTTAATAGGAGACGTTCTTGGCTTAAAAATCCTCTCCATGACCAGAAGGGTGCATTGTCTGCACAGAATTAATTACTGCAGAACTTGAGACTATAAAGACACGTACCATGTACCATGGGTGGAGTCTAGCTAAGTATTTCAGTGTTGAAATAATGGCATAAGAAAGGCATCTTTTGACTGCCTATTGTAACTGTGCATACCCTCATGTGGAAAGCATTTTTACACCCTATTCATCAAACAGAAAAGCCTCCACTGACGCAGTACAATTGTAAACAGAAAGTTTTTAAGAACCTCGCACAAAAAATCTGACTGTAAAAGTTTATGGTATTGCTGAAACTCCTGTTGATGTCATGTTGGCAACCAGTTGACTTCCTCAGCATCTGGTGCTACTACACTTCATCAGGTCAGCAGTGATTGGGTACCAATATACTAAGAACAGCAAGGCTACTTGTAGCTTGCTCTGGGGATGCACATAAAGATGCTCTAGGGCAACAGATCTTAGAACACCCCTGAAAAATAAAAAAAAAAAAACAAAAACCACTGACTGCAGGCAATATCGGGCAGATAAATGCTGAAAGGAAATGAAGCAAATGGGAACATTTCATGCAGAAAGCTTGTAACTGCAAAGGTAAGACATAAGAAATTTCATGACACCATGTCTGAAGAACAATTTGTCTGTGAATGCTGACAAGACTCACAATTAGTTGCTTATATGTTGTTGGAGGCATACAAAAAATTCATATTCTGTAACTAGACCAACTAAAAGATCTTGTAGAATTCAAAGCAGAAATACAGAGGATTGCTTCAAACACAAACTCAGCTGTGTTCCAATGTCATTTTCAGTCCAACTATTATTTCTTTTCAATTCATATGGTAGACCCAACTGATATACAGTACAAGGTTGCTGCCAGTTTTCCTTCAGAAATGATTTCTGAGAATTTTAGCATAGCTGTTCAAACTATAGTTTCTTCTCATAAACCAAATATAAAAAAGAAATTAATCTAGAAATGCTGAAACTCTAGCATATGCTATGGTTGCTCTGACAAAACTTCAGCTGCTATTGCAAAGGTCCATTTTTCAAGGACTCACGAACATGCCGTGAATATCTCCATTTCAGAAAATAGCCAACTATTATTCTGGGAAATGGCATGGTTTGTTGATTGCCCCAATAACATTTAGTCGAACTGCTGGTTAAAATGGTTTCCAGAAGCCCAATACATATTTAAAGCCTTTCTGCAGGAAAAAATAGAGTCCTTCAGAAATAAAAACTTTTTCACCATTCAGCCTAAACCAGGTATTTTGTCTTGTGTTGATATAACTAGTTTTATGACACTTGTCCAACTGTTTCGAAATAGTTTCTTCTGTCCAAGCTGGCATAAATCCCTGCTCTGTAAACTCAGTAGTAACAATTATATAACAGAGCCATATCTGAGGTAATAAATGCTGGGGGGGGGTGAATCTTACATATATTAGGAGGCTTATCAGTGGTATTTAGCAGTACTTTCATTAAGTAAAATTATTTCATTAAATCTGGTGCAGTGAGATTGGTATAGCATGAATGGCTAAGTTCATGGTTTGCTAATTTGGCACAAAATACTAGTGTCTAGACAGTATTAGGCAGAGTATTAGGAAAGCTGGCTGACAAGAGGATTCATCACTCAGACCTAAGTGAGTTTTGGGCATAGCCATATCTGTATTTCATAGAGCTTGTGGCATAACATGTGTCCTGGATCTATAAGGCTTACTCCATGTTTCTGAATTATAGGTCTAGCTAAAGGTAGAATACTGGCATTTTGATGGGTCATGAGCTAGTCATGGCAGGGGGGCTGGTGCAGCTTGATTACCTATACATTAACACCATCCTATGTGGGATGCTATTCTGACCCCTGTTTCTCCCTTGTATATGCCTGAGCCAAACACATTCAGAAAGCAACCTTTATAAATCAGAAAAATTGCACATCCATATAAAGGCTAAGAGTTGAAACAGGAGAGGATGTGACTGTAGTTTACATTAAACCCTGCATAGAACAAAGTAGTTAATGCATTTCTGCTTATGCCTCTGTGCCTTACATCTTCCAACAGAAAGTGGAAACTTTCGTTCCATCAGAAGCACTGCAAACATATATGAAATTACCTTTTCCATCTCTGGACAGCTAACCATTTTTACAGATACTGCACCAGCTCCTTAGCATGTGAAAGAGTATAAGATACTCAGGTTTTAAACATTTGATGCAACTTAGGTTAAATGAGTCAGCAGATCAGATATCCCACAAGGCCAATCTATAATTTCTAATTATTTTCCAATGACATTTATCATTTCCTTCTGGAACGTGAAATGGAATCAAGTGGAGCAGGTCAACAGTCAAACTATTATTTCTTGAGAAAGACCAATTCCTTGTCATCCAACCCAAGCCTTAAGAGAGTACCTGAATGTACTTTTGAAATTATTTCAATGCCCTTCTACTTAAATTTAGTTTGTTTTTCATTGCTTCATTTGTGAAACTGTGGCTCCTAGGACCTTGGTTTCCTCACCTATCTTGGTTATAGCTCTATATGTTTCCAGGGTAATGCATGTGTCTAGTATAAACAGATGTAGCTGTATTCTGCAAACAAGATTGTAGAGTGCACCTTCTTACAGAAAGTCAGCTTTGGCTTGAAGCAGTGTCCAATTACTGTAAGTAGATTCTTCAGTGAAGCATAAAATACTTCAGAGACACTACCTAAATTGTTGCTTTAAACCTGTAAATTCCTTCTTAAATTTCTAACCAAGGTCTTTGGTGATACCATTTCTGTATCTTGTACTAGCCAAAAAAATCCACTGTCAAGGAACTTAGCTCCTCATTATACTTCCTGTATTGCTGAAGACGTAATGTTATTATGTCACTGCAAAAAGCCATGTGGATCATATTTTGTTTTAGTTTAATCCAAACTGATTTGTAACAAGCAAACAAAAAAAAACCCAACCTGAAATAAGCTGTTCTTTAGCCAAGCCATTCATAGACGTTTGGATTTATAGAGATTCAAGAGTAGAGAGGAAATACTGAGACAACTAGTACAAGTTTTCCTCGTAAATAATCTCTAAGAAACTGGTTTATGTGGGTTAGAGCATGTGGTACACAATTGCTCATTGTCTAGATTACAGGGAGGAGGTAACCTCTTAAAGTGTTGCAAACTGTGAGTATTGGAAACAATTAAGACAAGGCAAGTGTTGAAACCTGATTGAACAAAGGCTGGGTAGCAGAGAAGGGAACGTCTCTGATGGTTCCTCATTACTTTTAACTTTGCTGTGAGTAATGTAGGGTTTCTGAGGGACAGAATAGTTTCTTCATCCGAGACTCTTCACAGACTTTTTCACCACCAGGTGTATTTTTAATAAAATGGCAAATGCAATTCTCATGCATACAGCTTTGGCAAAAGCAACCAACACATATTTAGCTAACAGATCCCACACTGCTTTTAATGTACCTTTTATGGGCGTATGTGTCTCTACACATACACATGTGAACATGTTTATATAGATTTAAGGGAAATTATTAGTTCCTGGGTCTAATCCAATCCTCGTACATATCCACAGAAATATTTTAGATCAGACATGGATTTAGCCCTCTAAATATACTAGATTTATGATGTAAGAAAGAGTGTATTCTAAGCTTAGGACACAGTTCTTTGCTTGATGTGGCTACTGCATAAACCTCAGTTGGGTCAGCACCTCTAAAATAGGAGTAGAAGAGAACACTGCAACCTTGTTAACCCAGGCCTATAGGCAAGGATTTTTGGAAGATGAACACTGTTAAATGAGCAATAACTGTTGGATAATAATAAAAACAGTTGTCAGCTTGATGTGAGTCAGCTTGGGCAAAAGACAAGTGCAAGAAGCATCTAAGGATATAAAATTTTGACTGCTTTCCTCTTTATCCCATATAGTTTCACAAGATGGCACAATAAGGAATTAAGTCATCACATTGCAGTGCAACACTAGTTGTAGTTTAGTTAATAATTCAGAAGCCGCACAAATCTTAAGGATGTTTTGTATAAATAGTATGTGCACTAAACATCATAAAGGTCTTGGCTAACCAAGGACTTTTAAGAAATATAGGGTAAATCAGTTAAAGTTCTTAATTTAAGGTGCAAGTGCACTAAGCTCTTGTTCACCTTAGACTGTCACATTCAGAGGCACAGTGGTTTTATTCCAGTTTAAGGTAATCCTATCCAGAAAGAATTAAAGCTCTGTTACTTCTGCAAGAGGTCACAGCTGATGGGTAAATACATTTGTATTTTGTGCGTTAGCTCTGGTTGATTCCTCCTAACTTTTCTTTTTCCTGTTTGGACTAGCCCAAGCATAATTTTTGGCCCCCTAATCAGGTACATGATTCAGGTACCTGATCACTCTGTTGATTTCCAGGCATACTTGTAAGGTGTGTAGGTTAGAAGAGTAAAAGGAAAAAAGAAAAATTTCTATTAAAACCTTACTATAGAGCTGTCCTCCACAAGATCTCTTTTCCATTCGTGTAGCACTGGCATAAAATGTAACTATGTGAACTGTAAGAGGATACAAATCTTGGGCCTGCTTAAAATAACAGCAAAATAGGTATCTGTCAGCAATATGTTTTGCATTACATTGGACAGAACATAAACCCAGAAAAAACAACATAAATCAGCGTATAACATAAGACGTATGGTAACAGTGCTATAATTTATTTGTTTTTCACAGTGCTTGATTTCATTCCTGCTAGCCTTCATTTTCTCTTCACTATGGTCCACATTTTGCTGTGGAAATACCTTGGTCATTTTAATATCAGTTTCACAATTAACCCCAGAGAGAGAAATAACAGCTAGATGCATAAGAGAGGAGCTAAGGGATGGCAACAACAAGGCGAGGCAGGGGAGAGAAGAACAAATACTCATGGATACAGATACGAAAGGTCAATCTCTTGTTTCTCCCCAAGCGAAGGGGAGAAAACAAGGAGAGTGATGAGGAAAGAAACAGGAATAAAGTCACGGAGAGGGCAGAACGTACTAATTTTGTTAAGTCTGCATGTTAGAATTGCACCTATAGTTCAAGAATGTTAAGCTGTGTGAAGCATAAGCAGCAGTCCTACCAAAAAGCAATCTAGTTTAAAAGCCCAAGGATAATTTGTCTTGAAGTTTCTATCCCACTTCCCCTTGGGTTTTCTGTTTCCATCTACCTTGTATTAGTTCTCAGAGAGAGGAATGTAGTAGAATCACAAAATGGGAGATGTTCTCTGATAAATAATATGGCATTTTGTTTTGGAGTTATACATGAAGCAGGAAAAAACAGGAATGAATGAGTTAAAGGACTAAATATGTAAAGCAGACATTTCGTTTGCAGTTTGGTCACACACAGGTCACTTCCAATCATGGACACTAAAGATATGGTTCTTTTCTAACACTCTCCAAGATATACCTCATATCTATATATGAATTACTGCGAGTGATTCTCCTAGTAACTGGAAATTAGCATTTCCCTACACATTGTTAGTTTCCTTCTGACAAGTAACTTTTCACCCTTTTTACAAGTTTAACATGCAGCTAAACTTAAACTGTCATGTTTTTATCTAAGGATTCAGCTTGACGTCACAACTAAACCGATCTAACCGTAAACTGCTGTCAGAAGAAGCAATCTTACTTCCTCTTGCCTCCCACCAGCTATTTATTCCCACCCTTCCTTTGCACTAGAAAGAAAAAATTTTTCCTTCCTTTTGCTTTTTTCCTTTTTCTTTCTTTTTCTTTCTCTCTTTTTCTTTCTCTCTCTCCCTTTGTTTCTCTCTTTCTCTCTCTTCCTCCATGCCTCCCTTCCTCTCCCCCTTCCTCTTCCTTTTCCTTTATCTTCTTTCCTTCCTTTGCTCCTTTTTTCCTTCCTCCCCTCTTCCTCTTTCACTCTCTCTTGCTCTCTTCTGACCAAACAACCTTGGCAGGGCTGGGGTGAGAGCCAGTGCCGATGCCAGAGCAGAGGTGGGAGCAAAGCAGGAAGAAGGATGTGGATGCTGAGATGGCTGCTCTGCAGGAGGAGTATGGCTCTGGCAGAGGGAGCACACAGCATCACTTCCTGGCAATTGTTTCACCCTAAAATCTTCTCATTCAAGTTCAGTGATGGAGTAATGCATGTAGCAAGAACAGGATGGCATGTAAAAGCCCTTTCCCATCTATTACCACATCAAAACTGAGATTTAAAGCAAGCAATGGCATAACTGAATAACAGCTTTCCGCTTGTCCTTATTGCAAGTTTCATACTAGTCAATTACAACAATCACTGTTCGTTTAACCATTTGGTCAGAATTCAAACCTGGGATGTGCCGTAAACACACATGAAATCACTTTTAAAGAACAAGGAGGTAATAGAGTAACAGCTTTGGGAGAGCCAAAAGTGGCCTTGGAGCTCTTGCAATTTCTATAAAGGAAGTAAATTTACGTAAGAGAATACTAGCTGGCTAACATCAATAAAACAACATGCACTCAAAAGTCAGGAAAGCCAAATGCTAAGCTTTAACTTCCTCAGTTTTAACTCTTCACATTGTATATCCTGTAGTTTTTATGGTCGACCATAAATAACAAAATGATACATTAAGGCTTCCATTTAATATGGAAACCAGGAATAGAAAATAACACATGTACAACTTGGCCAAATAAACACTGTGGAAACAATCTTAAATTTTAGTGTTTCCTGAGTCTGAATCGAGGATGCTTTAGACCCACATCTGGATCAAATGATGTGACTTGAGTCCTTCTCAGATATGAAACTATGGCATACGATAATTTCTTATACTAATATAACTCAGCTCCAGTGGTTAGGGCTTGGGGCTTTTTTCCAAATTTTAGTGTATTTAGATTGAAAAGAAAATATTGTAAATTTTGCCATCCAAGTAATTCATTTGGAAAAGTTGCAATGCTCTGGAAAAAGAGAAAGCTAAGATAAAACATCTTGTACTGAGAGAAATTGTGCTTCTTGAGATATGCACATTTAGAGAAGAAAATCTGCAGTTAACTGCAGCTGATAATGTTCTGTCTTGCCTAAAATTACACCAGAACTACTACATCAGTTGCAAGCGAAGCGTTCCTGATTTACACAAGCACAAGTGCAATTAAACAAGACCTCTGGTTACATTTAAAACACAAGATCATACTTTCCAACAGTCTGTCTTTTTCACGTAGTCATTTGTTCTACCTTCATGGTACTCATAGCAGAAAAATCCCATGGTGAACTCCAGTTCTCTGTTTCTATGAAATAACATTATCTTCTTTAGGGCTCAGCTGGAGTCTCTGGAAACCTCTTGCCCGGTTTTGAGCTCTAGCTTTGAAAGTGTCTACAGTTAAATTTAAAGAAAAGGCTGTGTAGGTACACAAGAGCATAAGTGCAGATGACTAATTGGAGCATATTTTGAGACCCATGATAACAAGAAAATTCAAGATGTATCTGGTGTACTCTATGTACACTGTAAAGTATCCTACGCAGGTAACAGTCTTCAACAGCTGCAGAATCCCTGAAAAAGGGTCAGACTGTATTGAACTGTAAGAAACTCAGAGCAGGTTTGGTTATGGTGATGGCCTCAGATATGTTATGACACCCACATTGGCACATCATACTTTTTCTTAGAGCATGGGAGTCAGGAGCATTAGAAGGAAATGTATCTTTCCGTTTCCCGGTGCCTTCCCACCTGGACTCCAGATGGCCTCATGGGGCCTCGTGAGTATTTAATGTAACACTAGCTTCACTTATACCACAATGTCTAGTACAACTAGGGAACCAAATATGCAGCTTCAGCCATTCTGTCTGGCAGTTACTAGCTGGTTTTGCTCTAAGACATTGAGTGAACAAGAGGTGTCTTCCACAGCACCTGCAAGTCTTCTTTATTAGAACATGGAGTTTGATTCATGACAGCCTGAAGACTCTCCAATTCCAAAGTATGTGTCATTAATTTGAGGCATTTACTATAACATTCAGTCACTCAGATCTTTGCTCAGACATTTTGTCTGAAGGCCCAAGGGTATTTCCATATATACAAGGCCCACATTTAAAAAAAAAGGCTTTGCTCCTAGTGATCCAGAACTGAAGATCACTAGGCAGTTCCAGTTGTGTAGTTGACTGGGAGTTTGGAGATGTTAATGCTTCCATCTCTGAAATTCTTGAATTAAAATTCCAACCACTTACATTTCTAAAAAGAATTTTTTTGATGTAGCTATGAGTATCAGAGATGTACAAAACTATGAAACATTCACCACTAACGTTCACTTGAAGTTTTAAGAGCTTCTGGAAAAAAACAGTTGCAAGCGTTCCAGTAAAATCAGTTATTTCTTTGACATATTTTATCAACTCTTACTCTATCAGAGCTCATAGCACCTAAGGATGTGTCTAGAACAAGGGTGGGACATGCCCAGAGGTTCTTTTCTGAAAGGAGCACTGAGTCTTCACAGCCTCTCCAGGCCAAAAGCGTACAAACAAGTTCCCAAGTACCAGGATGTTTTATTATAATTCTACGTGTGCTCCAAAGACGTGGTCTGCTGAAAACAGGACTCATGCACAGCAGAGTGCTCAGGATTGATACACGTTTGTCCAGCTGCCACAAGAAAAAATCCCTGCAAAAATCTGCCCGCAAAAGACCACGGCAATGCAGCTGTGTACACAATCACACAAAACACACAAATCTTGCCCCACTGCCTGAAAAGGACCCCAAAGACCTCTGGGGAGCTGCTACATTTTATGTAAAAATCAGGAACATCTTGTAATCTTTTTCTCTCCTTACTCATTTATGATCTAACCAATATTACTTCCTTCTCTGATCACCACAAAAACTGAAAGGTTCTTGGAAAACCTGTCAACTTCTAGTCTTTCTGCATTTTTCAGACCAACATATCATTCTGACACAAATCAAAACTTCATTACCATTTCACATAAATTCTCTCTGCAGATGTTCTCAGGTGGTTCTATTCCTCAATTATTGAGCCCTATAAAATACATCTCTGGTCATGCCTGCCAGACTCCTTGTAACTGAGTGGATAAGCACTGGTTACATACACGAAAGTTTCCTAAGCGTGGCTTTGGCAGATCAGAAATGCTGATCTTTTTAACAAGATTTCATAGTGTTTGGGTGAATAAACTATTTGTCTGGTGGATTTATTACACTATATGCTTCTTGCACATATTTTTGTTTTCCTATATATTCTGGTAAGGTTCCCAAAATATTAAATAAACTCATAAGAAAAACTAAAACACTTCTAAGTGTACAGATATTTCTTTTTTATTCCTTTTTTAAAGCACAGCACTTAAAATGGAAGCACAGGCTAACTTCCATGTAGAGTTTCCCGATGTTAATAGCTGATACTGTGTGACTTTGGTCCAGAAGGGAGACAATCGTCAGGGAAGAGGCACAGACCATGCAGACCTTTACGCCTTGAAGAGGTTTTGCAAGAGCTCATAGAAACCGGTGATGCGTGGTGCGTGTTCGGTAGTGTTGGTCTGAAGAGGGTTTTTTCCCCACCTTAATTGGATATATGCTCTGCCTTCTCTTACCTGTACGAAAATTATTTGTTCTCAAGCCTGTGAGGGCTTAGTCTTTGAGCATGTGCCTTGCAGGGTGGTGCCCAGAAGATGGGGCTGGGAAGAGGTGCCTGAGGAGTCCAGGAGTGAGGAAGCGCAGAGGTTTCTCCACAGTTGCACATGGGGCAGCCGCCTGAAGTCCCTAAAGCTCACTGCACCTTCCCCCCTCCATAAAAGAAATTAACTGCCAACTTCACTATCATCCATTTCAAACCAATGATTTAGCTAATTGGGCAATATTCAGGTAACCTCTGAGCTGCATTAAGGTTTCCTTTGCTGACAGTAAAGTATAGTTTTAGCTACATATAAAAAGCAGTGAGTATGCTAGTGTATAGTAATACAAAATTTACATAAAATGTGATGGCAAAGGAAAACATGGTTTCTGGTAGCCAAAATGAGAAACAGAGTAAAATTGTGTGAAGGAATTTCAGATTATATGTTCGTAAGCACTTTCTCAGAGCATGGACACTAACAGAACATATTTCCTGGAGCCTCCAGCACCAGATTGCAAGAGCAAATGGGACAGACACCTCTAGGCAGGACACACACTGTGCTTGGAGTGGTAAGCCAAGGTCTTTCTGCTCCTGCCAGCACTACTTTCTCTGGCAGGAGAGGAGGCTCTGTATGAGTCGTTGTCTCACCACTCAACATGGTGTGATTTACCGTGCTCCTCCCCTGGAGCTAAGTCTATTCAGAACAGGGGTATAGGAAGTATCTGTATTTTATTGCCTTTTGAAAACTGATTGGGAACAAGTAACTCCTACTTATCAAGGCTTTCTGTAGGATACTAATGAGGTTGCATTCTTTGTAATGTTTTCTGAAAACTCTTGAAATGTTATAACTCTGCTATTCAGTAGAACAGCAAGTGGAAGGCAGAAGAAAAGGGAGTATTTTAAATATACAGTTTCTTCAGGGCTCCCTAGTGCCAGTGTTCTGGAAACATAGTCTGCATTAGTCTCTCTCCAACAAAAATTGGTAAGACTCCAAAACTCCAATCTTTGGTTTTTGATAAGTATTCCCTTGTTACACCATTTTCTGTAATAAAAAGCATAAACATTTATTAATAAAGAAGTGTCTCCTTTTTGTTGTCACAGACACAGGAGATCTTAAGGCCCCAGCTTCACGCGCATTTTTCCATCAGTGGGTTTTTGCATCTACCCCAGGAATACAAACAACAACAGAAACAGTTAAACATTACAGGAATGGGGTCTTGCAGAGAAGCTGTCAATTCTAATGACAAATTTTTGGCGGGTTCCAGATAGGACACAAATAACATATATATAGCGTAACTAAACAAACCAAATATGAAATTCAGGACAATATTAAGTCAGGAAATTGACATTATGCTTCCTGCAGTAAATTGATCTGTGCTGCAGATAGAGACTTACTGCCATATATGTAAGGTTTAACACAAAGAATGGAAGAAGGAACATGCAGCTGGGGACAGAATGAGAAGGAGGAAAGTGTTAAGCTGTTTCAGCCACAGAGTTAGAGTAAGGCTCTGAATCTCAGGAGTCAGGGAAGTAGGTAGGGTCTGGAATATCACAAAGCGCTTTCTCTAGGGTCAGCCCAGCAAACCTTCACTGACACCGTCATAGATTCACTTCACAGTTAGAAACAGACGGGCTAGTGAGAGGCTCTTATGGTGGCTAGGAGAGACAGTGTTTTTCGTTATCAGCTTTTACCTGTCTTGGATGTCCATAACATTCAGGATGATTTCTCAACTTTATTTCAATCACTCTGTTACAGCAGCCCAGAACATTCAGAGACACCAAGGCAGGGTGAGATGAAATGGAAATCTTCCATTCTTGTAAATGAGCTGGGATCAGATACTCAGACATGTTTATAACCTTTAGGCATTTAGTATTTTAGTTTCTCTAGCAAAGGGCTGGTAACTCCACTAAAAGTACAATTTTTTAGTGGGAGAATTTGTCCCCTCCCTTTTATATCTGGAAAAGTGATAAACTCTTTTAGGTTTCCTTTGGCTGAGATCCCTAAAGAAAGCAAGAGAGAATTTCTAAAGCTATTTCAACAGACTTGGCCTATCATAAGCAATTGTCTCAAGTACAATTATTTGACTTATCTGAACACCACAACCTTAGTAAACAGGAAAAAATGATATAACAAATCTTATATTAAAGTATCTTGTTTGCAGAACTATGATGTATGGCATGTCTTCTAACTGCTGGAAGATTACCCAAGAGAACTTGGTCATTAACCTGAATTTTCCTGCACTTACTTTTTCATTGGTTTATGCTAATGCTATGAATCTGAACCTAATTAAACACTTCAAAATGCCTGTCTAGGAACAGATTAAATCCTTTTTAACTCCTGCTTTCTGCATCATCCGAACCTGCTATGACTGTGAAGGCAAGTAAAACTGCCCAAACCAATATCAGATTCACTGTAGGGTTCACCATTCCCTGCCGGTGACCCAGAGTGGCTGTCAACAAAATAATCACTCCTTTGTCCAACCCCTTGATAAAGTTGGAGTTTTCAGTCCATATTCTACATTATGTTTGGCTTAAAAGACAAAGACACATATTGCTGTGTTGGCTGGCCTTGGCAGATGTACAGTATGAAATTAGCTCATGAGTGCCTAAAGAACAGAAGCAGGACCAACAGCTAATAGGAAGGGTATCATTTAACTTTTCCAGAGTCAATTTTAACAAATTAATTTTAAATGTTGTTGCAGGAACACACATTTGTTTCTTGAAAGGCTCTTTCTATGTAATTTATGAGCCACAGCTCCTCAGGGGCTGAACGCAGCCCGTGGTGGATGAGTTGTACTTGCAGTGTAAGCTGTTTCTCAGAGAAGTCCCCCTCAGGAAGAGGAAGAAGGACATCAATGCCATCTCCTCGGCTTTGTTTCCGAGCTACAGATCACTGCCAGTTATTAACTTCAGCAATCACCCTTCTGAAGGGGAGCCACTCTACCTATTTTTTCCATGAGCGACCATCAGGTGAGAAATTGCATCCCTTCTTTTCTAATCTGTCTTGCCAAATCTGCGATCTGATGTGTTTGGTGTGATCACTGCAGTTGAGGCTATCTGCCCAGTCTCAAAGACAATTCAAGCAGATGCAAGTGTCACTACGGTGTTTTTCCTAAGAAGGTTGCTCTTCTTTGCCGACTGCCAGGAGCGGCTAACTCTACTGATATTAGCTTATCCATGAGAAAATTTTGAGTAATTGAAAAGGAGTATATAACGGGGTAGGCAAATCTCTTGCATCTGGTCTGCTGTCTGATATATTTTGTACCTTTTCTGTATGTGTCTACAAGAACTGTATGTTAACAGAATTATGGGAAATTAATAGATTTTAATGTCACTGTCCCATCACATTATTTTAAAAAATATAATTTTTAGAAAATGCGGTCACATTTATAAATATCTTCCTGACTTATGCTATAAAATATAATATTACGCATTTTATGAAAGCATATAATTCTGAAGTTATCCTTATGGAAATTATATACAATACAAAACTGTTCATTTGGTAATTATTTATTTAGAAGGCAAACAAATGTGTGCTATTTCACAGGTAGGTGTTTAGAGGATGTCCCTCCAACATCACTAGGAATTCCTACTTATAACATGATCCTTCCTGGAAAAGTTTGTACCAGGTAGAACTTCATGTTTATTTTTTGCTACATTGATTCAGTGTCATTAAAAACACATGTGTTCAACTATGTGTTATTTAAAATAGTCAAATAACTTCTACTAAAAGTACACATAAATTAAAATATGAATTAATTATATTTACTGTAATTAAGAGCAGAAGTGGTTTTCCACATTTTCTAACCAAAAATCTGTCTAACTTTTTTAATATTGAAAATATTCTGTGAATTGTTTTTCACCACACTATTGTTTGGCAACTACGGAGTAACTGGTAACTTAGTACCTAGGTAAAGATCATGGTAACATTTTAAACAATTGTAATTGTATTTATTACAATAAATATTTTAATCATTGATTTGATTTGAATTATGAAACTGCAGCTATTAAACCATTTTTGTGTCCTTTAAATCTTTCAGATAGATATTGCCAGCAGTCAGGATTTCACAATCACTTTGTTAACTATCTAATAATTTCTTGCACGGCTAGATAATGCTAATTCAGGTCACAGCAGTATTGCTTTTGAGCACTGTACTACAGTTTGGAGCCAGAAATTCATATATGTTATTCCAGCAACAAAATTATAAATAAATCTTTCCTGTGCTGAGACTGCTGCTGAACATTCAGATCTATTCCTCTTCCTATGGATCTAGAAATATATTTCAGATATTGCTCCTTGGAAATTATTACAATAAATAAAGTCTGATTGTACTGTCATACTTCGGGTAGATGAGCTGAGCAACCCATATTTTCTGCAGGCTGTTGCCTCTGGAGGTTAATGGCTCCAAGAGAGATGTTCCAGGAAGGGGAAATGATTTCAGTCCTTATCAGAATTAAAACCTTTAACAGATGCTAGTTAAATAGTGTTTGTTTCCCAAGCTGTGGCCCAAAGTGATGGGTTTTAACTGCTTCTGAACATAACATAGCCTTTAGAGTTCCAGTAGAAGGGGTATGTTTCTGAAGGACATTTTTATTAGGGCTGTTTTCGAATTTTCTTTCAGAATTCTTTTTTCTCAAGTAGAAATTTATATTCCCAAGGTCCTGTGCAGCCTGCTGTAGGTGACCCTGCTTCGGCAGGGGCGTTGGACTAGATGACCCACAGAGGTCTCTTCCAACCCCTACTATTCTGTGATTCTGTGATTTAAAAGAATTGTAGTTCTTATGATGAAAACAGTCATTTCTGACTTTGTAAATTGTTTTGGGAAGGATGTGGAAAGCCAAGCAAACAAAGACTTCCAGCTCTGTGAGTCTGGAGAGCCTTGGAGGCTGCCAGCCTCAGAGCAAGGCAAGGCGCTCAAGGTCACACGTTCAGCCCCTTTATGGCAGGGCTTCCTGGCCTTGCCTGCTACTGTTGAGCTGACATTTCCAGGCTTCCTGATTCTGCTGTAAGGCAGGAATACTGAAAATACAGACCAGTATATATATTTAATTTTGTCAAAAAAAGAAACGAATTTCAGTTTCAGAGATAATAATTTTAGAGGTTTTTGTGACTTGGGACAAAGACTTGACTGTTTCTCAATCCAGCTTTAATTTGAATTAGCACTAAAAGGAATAATCCTGTCTTATTTCAACAAAAATATTGAGTAACGCTTGCATTTTATTCCTACAGCTGTCATTGTCACAGGCCTGACTATAGTCCTAGAACGTTATTTGATTTTGTGGTATACTTGCTGAGCAAAAAATAGAAGTTTGTGCTCTGCTGGTATTTGGAGAAAAGGCCGAAGACCTATTTTTGTTAAAATGAAACTAGAAACCAAGTCTGTGTACAATAAATATGTGTGGAATACTTGCTCTCAGGACATTTTAGGCATGATTCACAGAACACAACTGAAACCTTTATTGTACAAACACAAGGGACCTGGAAGAAAAATGGATGAAGAGCTGCTCATCCAGGATATGAAACCAGAGACGGCAGAAGCAACAAACAGCTACTGTAACTGAAACATAGGTGTAGGATTGAGAAACTAACAAACATAAGAATGAAGATGCTAAACTGAACACTAGTGGTGGCAGACACTGGGAATAAAAACTCATATAAATAAAAGTAAATCTAATCGAGTTCAAAAATCAGTCTCTGGTGGAGAATGATGGTTGGTGTTTATTGGGATTAATGTTGGAAATATCTGTGAATCATGTAGATTAGATTTTGATATAAACAAAGATCTTGGTAATTTTATTTGAGACAAATATTACTACAAATTCATGTCATTATGGGAGACTATAGCATGGATATCCAATCTATGAATAAGATGGAGGTAGTTAGCCCTGGATGGGGTAGCTCTCACCTGACAATTAACTGAGCCCATGAGAGTGAGAGACTTTTAGACTCATCTGGGCAAGTAGTATACCCCATCATAAACTAGTTGGCCGTGGAAAAATAACACGTGATCATGAGTTGCTTTACTTCAAATGGAAGAACAAACAAAAGCAGATGTGCAATACAGGCTCTTAATTTCAGATAGGTGAACCAAGAAACTCTGGGAGCTAGTTAACTAAGACAAATGGACTAAAAAGATAAGGAACTATGCAGAAGACCTGAAATGTTTTAAAAACAAAAATGCAAACAATATTCATGTTTTGCGTTATGAACAGTTACAACAATTAACTTAAAGAAAGTGGTGTTCAGATGTAATCCAGTGAATAAAGAGCTGTAAAAGGGTATCTGCCCATGGGGGAGAGTGGGGGGAAAAGACTGGCTAAAATAAGCTTAAAATTCAGGAATTATAGAGATAAGGCAAGAAATATCAAAAGTCTGCAAGCTGTTTTATAGAAGACTAGTGCAAATCATAGGAAGTTCTCTAGCCATGTAAATGAAAAAGAAATAAAACCAGACAAGTAGCACTGCTAGGAGGGAAGGGAAGGGAAGGGAAGGGAAGGGAAGGGAAGGGAAGGGAAGGGAAGGGAAGGGAAGGGAAGGGAAGGGAAGAGAAGAGAAGAGAAGAGAAGAGAAGAGAAGAGAAGAGAAGAGAAGAGAAGAGAAGAGAAGAGAAGAGAAGAGAAGAGAAGAGAAGAGAAGAGAAGAGAAGAGAAGAGAAGAGAAGAGAAGAGAAGA
>Ga0065711_1028789_pt1 | contig 39181 bp, 22 predicted proteins | sample Hoacrofraction12_FD_59098 | JGI IMG/M metagenome (GOLD analysis project Ga0065711, IMG submission 59098) | Hoatzin crop microbial communities from Cojedes, Venezuela - Epithelial fraction 12 v2 (version 2) | ecosystem: Host-associated > Birds > Digestive system > Esophagus > Crop | place...
CAGGCTGCACAGGACCTTGTCCAGGCGGGTCTTGAATATCTCCAGAGAAGGAGACTCCACAACCTCCCCGGGCAGCCTGTGCCAGTGCTCCGTCACCCTCAGAGGGAAGAAGTTCTTCTCCACTGGCAGCTGCCACTTTGGGGCTTCTGCTCTGTCCACACCTGCATCCAAAGTTCACGTTAAACATCAACTTCAGCAAACAAAGTAATAACAATGAAAAGTATGACCTGAAAAGTTTGCATTTATTAAAGCTGACACAGTTCTCAATGTTTTTTTGTACTCCTGACTCGCTAACCAAGTATCCTCACCGGCCTTGGATGCGGAGAGAAGGTGCGAGGTACCTGCACGTGCAGCAACTGGTGTGTATGAATGTGCTGGGAGTGGAAGAAGACCGAGGCGGAGATCAGCGGCCATGGCTCCAGAGGGAATCGGGGCTGGAAGGCAGCTGCAGAGGGCCTTGGCTGTGTGCACTCTGCGTCTGTAGCGCTTGCTCCCCTCTGAGACAAAGCAATGTCCTGCCTGGCCACGTAGGAGGTGCAGATGGCTTCCCCTCTCCTTCTGCCTCCACTGTTCTTCATCCCCCACATTTGCTGAGCCTTTCTGCAAAGAAGAGAAGAAATCCACTGCAACAGCGAGTTGGCTGTTAGTGGGGTATCGCTAAGAAGGGGTTCATGTGCCTCACGACTGCGGCAAATCGTGGCACACAGCTATTCCGCATGTTTCTTTCAAGAAATAAATAGCTCACAGTGCCTTGCATTCTTTGTGCACAGGCTGTCTCCTCTTAGAAGTATCAATGCAAAAGCTATGCCAGTCTAAGAAGTGCAGGAGGGAAGTTTCCCCCATCCTTCCATCACAGGGACGTTACTAAATACCTCACTCCAACCTGAGTTCCACTGTGGAAAATGCGCTTTTACTGAACCCTGCCAATGTTATGGCACCTATGCTAGAACGTATAGAGAAAGCTTTACATGAATTGTCTCTCCAACAAGCAGGCTATTTCTCTCCTATATTCGATAATTAGTGATACATTGTGTCCCTTCTGGCTGTTTGCCCATATCCCTTGGCAAGTGCAGAGCTTGCATACAAAGCTCAAAGAGTCTTATTCAATTATTTTGGTTTGTCCTCTCTCTCCCTTCCTTGGTCAGGAATTGCTAGTGAACACAGCGCCTTCAGGCTGTAATTTCCTGTTGCATATTTTCTGAAATCATGTGAGGGATTGTTCTTGATGAGCTTTCCAGGAGCCTGCTACAATTGAACTTGTCTCATTACCAGCCAGATAGCCTTCAGCTTCTTGCCATCCTTTTTCTCTCGCAGTTCAGGATTGTTTCATTTCCCCCTCCTAGGATTTGAATGCTAATATGGGTCAGGGAGTCTCTGAAGGTAGGCGGCACAAGTTTATCTGGTCTAGTACAGAAAGAGGGCAGGAAGAGAGAGCTCTGAGCGCTCTGCATGCTTCATCAAGGCTTTGTAGCATGCTTATATCCTAGACCAGGGCCTCCCAAGCCACGGTCTAGGAGTCAGTGGTGACCGTTCATGTGTATCAACCTTACACTAATCTCAGTAAAGACATAATTTGGTAGACAGAAGTTACTGAGAAATTCCTGGTGTTGAAGGTAAATGGTGGCCTGAAGAATATGGGAGGACTGAAAAAAAAGTCAGTGAGACTGCAAAGGATCATGCTGGCTCATGCAGCGGAGCAGACTGAGGAGGTGCCCCAGCTGTACCTGAACTGAGTCAAGGACTCTAACTTCGGGCCAGAAGGAGCATTCGGTGATGTGGAGTCGATTTTGGCAGACCTGTGTACCAACATGCCCTGCGTGCTGCACAGCCAGCTGGAAGCGGTCACATTGTTTCAGGGATCGTGATGGTACTTTCTGGAGTCTGCCTTACACCTGAACGAAGCAGTGTTCACTGCAGAGTCTGCAGGTGTGTTTCTATGAGCTTTTTTTCTTAGCTGCTCATTCTCCCACCCTCCTGTGTGTGGTGCTTCAGATGTTTGTGGGGCCATGCTGTAGCCTGTAGGAGCCTCACGAAGAAAAGTCAGGCTGAAGGCGATGCTTTCCTTCCTTTCTGAGGACTATATTAGAAAAAGGCAATTATTTATGACCATGTTTGTGGAGTTGGACGGCTATCCAAAGGCTGACGGTGAGATCCTTACTCTGGTTTCATGCGGTGTAACTGGCCTGGAGTGGTCTGTAAGAGCTTTGAAATCCTCTCTTCTGGCTGGTGAGAGATCCCCTCCCTGAAACAGCCGTACACACTGTAGCACTGTCAGGGTCTGCAGTCACTCCGGGTAAGGAGAGGCAGTGTCATAAATTCCCATGAGCACCGTGGTCTCCTGGGTGCTCTGAGGGAGGCTACGGTATTTTGAGATTTGAAAGATCGGAGGCAGCTTGAAAGCTCATCGTTCTTTTCTTCAGCCCCTGGACTGCAGGCGTTGTGCTGTCGCAAGGCACAGCTTGATATTGCTGTGCCTCTACGAGGTAAAACAGGGTCTGTTTGCTGGCATGCTACTGTTGACACACCACCTCTGCCCCTTTCCACTTTCAAAGAATAGGATTAATGAGAGAACAGAGTATTTGTGTTTGTGTATAAAACCTCCCATGCATTTATCAAGGATGTGTCCAAAAGCTTGAGAAAAACAAGAAGAAAAAAATTGTTCTTGCCTCTTTCTGTCCTGTAAACTTCTTAATGCAAGAAAAACTGAGTGATTGCTTCTGCCTCACTGTAACTTGCGTTTCAGTATGCCTCTGTACTCAGTGAAATGCATTATAAATGTTAGTAATTGTTTCTCTATGCCCGTCACAATAGCTGAAGAGTTAACATTGCTAATGACCTTTCCAACAGCCTAGCTATTTTTCAGCTGCTCACTGAGGCCATTAATCAACATACCCAAGACTGCTTTAGCAACATTTACTAGCAATTAACCTATGGTTATGGGAATATTTTTTCCCTATTATATTTCTATTCTAGTGCGCACATCAAATAAAAGATGTATCCTAGCTCTGCTTTTGCTAATTGAAAAGGCTGGAAAACAAAAGTTCTCAGACCTACATGGACCAGCTTGATCTGAGAAAAGAGGATACCCAATAAGCTGGAAATATGTTACATCAAATCCTCTCCCAGACTGCTAAACATTAAATGAGCTCTTCCTTTTGTCTTGCTCTTGCTAAAGATATCTATAAATGATAGAACAGACGTCTGAGGTGTGCTGCAGTGAGTTAATGTTTATTTTAAAAGACTTATTGAAAGAGTCCCTTGGGAAGAAAAGAAAATATGTGTGTGTTCTCCTGACCTTTACACTACCCCACTTTTTCTCTGTTCTCATTCCTCAAGCACTGAATAGTTGTATCAGCTCAAATTTCACCAGCAAGATGCAGGACCAAAATATTTCTAATGTTACTTCAGTGGTGTCAGTGAAATTACACCTGGGCTAATGCCTCTAATATTTTCTACTGTCTACAAAGTTCATCTAACAGGTAAATATTATCGTGTGGTTTAATAGAGCTTCTTTACATCACAGAAGAAAGGAAACAGGAAAGTTTGTGAGAAACTGAAGAAACAGTTTGCGTTCAAAATTATTGCAGGGAGCCCTCCCGATTAGTAGGACTAGGCAAGATGGCAAATTAAAAACATCAAATGAAATGAATGTACACCATAAGCTGTGTTGGTACAGTATCCTTGGTGTGTTGATATGGCTGCGTGGGACTGATATCTCCCACCCTGGGATCCACCGGCAGTTCTATATGAAGATGTTCTAGAAGCCTTAATGTTGCCTAAGGCTAGAGGAATGCCAAGTCCTGTAACTGTGATCAGAAGCAGTTTAGATAGAGCAGCATGTGCACCAATGGCCAGTTTGCACCAGCACGCCCACTGCTATTGGCCTTCGTGACAAGGCTGAGGTTGGAGCAATGAAGGGAGACTCGTCTGTGTGGGAAGGAACTGTCTTCCTGTGTACATCCTTCTGCTGGCTGCGTTTCTGTAGTGCACAAGGCAATTGTGCAGTCCCCTAGTAAGGCTAATAGTAGCTTTGGGTCCTGGAAGCAGAGGAAGGCCTTGTAAAGGAAATTTATTACCTTGCCATGCTTTACAGTCTGTTTGCATCACTAATCTCTACTTATTTTGATAGTGAAGATAGGAAAATAGTAGTAAACTTATTCTTACTGAAGTATCAACAGAAGAATTATTTTCTTCTCTTCTGACACCAAAGTTTCATGTTTGCTGTTCATTTTCCTTCACTCTGGACTCTGCAGGGAATGTCTTCATACTCTGTCTCTGGTTAGACCAGAATTTGGCATTGCCAGTTTTTGCAGCATTTGTCATTCAGCCATGCAGTTCTAATAGTCAGGACTGTAAGAGAAGGCTAAATATAGCGATCATCTTGGCCCTCATTTGTGTCAGAGACAATGCCAGTTCCTAGCCCACATAGTTGTGGGGGAAGGAGACTTCAGCATGTGACACAAAAGCAAACAAAAAAAGATGTCTCCAAACACACTTAGCATCACTCTCTCGCTTTCTTTTGGAGTATGACTCATCAGTTTTAAGTGACTAGTAGAGTCTTGGCTTCATTAAACCCCCACTCAGAATAGTCCTGTTACCTCTGATAAGAGAGGAGGATGTCACTTTCTTGAGCACGGTGGCCCTTCTCATCTAGACTGGAGTGAAAAAGCATGTAAAAAGCGGGCAGGCTCCATTCATTGAAAAGGGCAGTTTAGTTCCCCCGCTACATTTCCCGAGCTCGTTTAGTATCTCTGATTCTGGCGAGTGTGATCTTCAAAAGCATTTGTAAGACGGCTGGAGATTTCGGGCTGAGGGGCAGACCTTTCCAGGAGAGTGATACAAGCTGAGTTACAGAAACAGAAGCTGACACCAAGTCTGAGTGTAATGCAGCCTAATTAAAATTAAGAGTGGTTGGAAACGTGCTCGGTTATATTCTGCAGGCAATGAAAGGCTATTTTCCTAAAAATGCTATCTTGATGATTTGCCCCATTTATATTCTTGTCTTTTCATTTATTAGTTACCTAAACCTTATAAAGCAGAGCTTTCTCCATCCTCGTGAGGCAGGTATGTATACAAATGGCAGGTACTGATGAAATGTTTACTGAAAAGATTAGCTTGTCAATGAGGCAAAGGATGGATATTGATCCCCCTTCCATGTTTGTCAACCTGTAACCTGTTTAAGAAATGGCCTACAGCAATGAAATCCAATCAAGCACTCTCTGCAGCTCCAGTTTTCTTGTAATATAGGGGGGGGGATTCAATCACAATAAAGGAAATGAACCACTCATCATATAAATGAGGGTAAGGCAATTAACAGGTTACAGGAACCAAGCAAGGAGAGTTCTGACTGCAATACAGGATTAAAAGATGGATATTCTGCACACCTAAGCTTTTCCATGGTCTTTCTATGGGGAGAGGTTGTTATGTGGCAAAATATGTTGCAGCGCTGAGTTAGCAGGGTTAACGGAACCGAGCGCAGTGTGTGCCTTTCTTAACTAAACCCCTGCTTGATAACTTTGTAATGGAAATATTTCAGAGGGGTGGCCAAAATAGTTTTCTAAGTAATTATTGACACTTGTCGGCCCCCAGGGCCACCTGAAAAACAATTTTTTGGTTTTATGACAGATGTGCAAGATTTTAGTTTGATTCAACATCAGAAGAAAATTGAGCCTTTTCTAATATGTTCCTCCTACCCTTGCCTCCTCCCAGTAATACGAGTCTCAGGTCCAAGTTGTGTTTAAGACAAGTGCTCCAGCTGCCAGGCTGCAGATACAGCCTTCCAGTGCTTGTCTTGAAACAGTTTTTGTTTGCATGAATTGAGTAAGAGGGCAGCTGGACTTACAGGCAGGCTGATGTAGATCCTCTCTTCTCTCAAGCAGAGCGGATATCCGCTTACAACATCCAGTCTGTAGGTGCAGATCCCTGCCCTGAAACAGAGAAAACAGCAGCTGATGCTGAAGCATTTGCCATCTGAGATGAGTAATCAATCTATTTGCTTTTTTAGATATGTTTCCCTTCTCCAGAACTACAGCCCTGGAGCCTGTGGGGAAAACATGAAATCAAGTATTTTTTCCATTAAAGGCTTAGGTCTTGGTACTTGTGGTGGGTTGACCTTGGCTGGCTGCCAGATGCCCACCCAGCAGCTCCCTCACTCACCCTCCTCGTCAGGACAGGGGGAGGAAATAGGATGAAAAGGTCTTGGGTCAAGGTAAGGACAGGGAGCTTACGTAGCAATTACCCTCACAGGCGAAACAGACTTGACTTGGGGAAAGTAATTTAATTTATTGCCAATTAACAACAGAGAAGGATAGTGAGAAGTAAAAACAAAAATGAAAACACCTTCCTCCCACTCCCCTCTTCTCGGGCTCAGCTTCACTCCTAACTCCTCTACCTCCTCCTCCCAAGCGGTGCAGGGGGATGGGGAATGGGGGCTACGGTCAGTCCATGACACTTTGCCTTTGCCACTCCTTCCTCCTCACACTCTTCGCCTGCGCCAGCGTGGGCCCTTTCCATGGGCCGCAGTTTTTCATGAACAGCTCCAGCATGGGGTCCTTCCGATGGGGCACAGTCCTTCAGACACAGACTTCTCCAGTGTGGGTCCCCAATGGGGTCATGAGTCCTGCTGGAAAAGCTGCTCCAGTGTGGGCTCCTCTCCACAAGCCACAGCTCCTGCCAGGGGCCTGCTCCAGTGTGGGCTCTCCACAGGCTGCAGCTTCTTCCAGTGTATGTCCACCTGCTCCAGCAAGGGATCCTCCATGGGCTGCAGGTAGATATCTCCTCTAAGGTGGACCTCCATGGGCTGCAGGGAAATAACCTGCTTTACATGGTCTTCTCCAGGGGCCGCAGGTGAATCTCTGCTCCGGCGGCTGGAGCATCTCCTAATGCTCCTACTGCTCTCGCCTTGGGTCTCACAAGGCTGTTTCTCTCCCCTGTTCTCATCACTCTCTCACAGCTGCTGCCCAACATCTCTTACCCTTCCTTAAATACATTAACAGAGAGGCACCATCACTGTCTCTGATGGGCTCAGCTTTGCCAATCATTGGGTCTGTCTTGAAGCAAGCTGAAACTAGCTCAGTCTGACATGGGGGCAGCTCCTGGTGTCTTCTCACAGAACCCACCCTGCAGCCTCCCCTGCTACCAAAACCTTGCCACGTAAACCCAACACAGTACTTCAGTGTTTTGCAGCTAAAAATGTGTGTCACTGCAAGCATCTGATCAGTGCTTAACCTAGAGAAGGGAGTTTTGTTTTTAATCATGCAGCTTTGGGGCACTTTTTTCCCTTTTCTAAATATTATTTTTCCTAATGGATGCCTTTATTGTTTCAGATATGCATCAAAATAGACTTCATTAGATAAGCAGCCTTCAGAGCAGAGATCAGTGGAAGGTTATGCATGACAGTCAATAAAAAGTGAGAATTCAGTGAACTCATTGAGTTGGGGTGGGCGAGGAGATACGCACCCCTTAATCCCCACTCCTGAGTGTGAGCTAGACCACCAGTGAATGCCACAGCCTGTCCTGTCTGATGCTGGTCTCATGCAGCTGATACGAGTTCAACCCAACAGATTTTACCCATGCTGAGCCAAACTCCCCATTTGGGATGGCGATTTCTAGATTTCTGTGCTCAGCTGAGCACCCAAGAACCAGACGAGTACAGAGGCCCCCCTCTACCCTCAGCTGAAGGTGCAGACAGACCAAGGCTAATCTAAAACCCTTTCTGAAAATGTGGCTTGCGTTGACCTGCCCGCATGGTGCTTGGCTGGGGAGCAGAACATGTTCTTGTGGCGGGTTAAATGTGTTTTAAATGTTAGGAGCCATTGTAGGTGTACAGATACTGTGCCTCTTAGCCACATCCACCCTTCCAGTGATGGCTGCTGCCACGTTTACACCGTTCCAGCTCCAACCTCAACAATCTCTTTCCAGTGGAGTTAAGAGTCCTGGAATACTGTCTCTTCTTTCAATGCTTTTAAAAGCAAAATAATAATTTAATTATTAAAATGATCAAAATAAACAACTGGATCTATTTCTTATGAGCTTGAAACCTTAGTTTTATGACTCAGACTGACTCAGACAGCAGTCATGGCATGTGAATTAAATGTAAATTCGAAAAGTTTGAAATAAAGGAAGGGGCTACATTTTTCATATGCAGTAATACTAAATCTTTAATAGGTAATAAAAATAATGTGAAACAATATGTTGAAATAAAGCTGTGACAAGGTGGTTCATCTTCCAGGAACCTTAAGTACAATAACTATGCCCAAAAATAAGTATAGACATTAAAATACTCATGACAGAGACGAAACCTTGAAGTGTGTTACTGTCCTATCTTGCTATGTAGGTATTGTGCTGGTACCAGTACCATCTGGTCCAGTATTCCCAGCTGGAGGAGCCTGCCACTCATTTGTAGGAGAGAGCAGAATCCTACGACTGGTTCCTTCTCTTCTCCTGAAACCATGTCCCCCAGAGACATACTGTCTCCTTTGTTAATGATTAAGAACTAACTACAGAAGGGCACGTATCAAGTATGGACATATTCTAGTGTGTCAGAATTGAGGAAGAAGCCTCAGGCTTGTGTCCCCTGTGCCTCTCTCCAGTATTAATCTTCTCAGTACATGAAACATTTTTCACCAATACATAACCTCACTTATTACTTCCTGCCATTAAGTGCGGCAAATACTCAGACACTCTTCTGGAACATTTCCAAATGAAATCTCAGAGTCATTACATTAACCTTTTCCATTATAGAGCAGAAGGAAATTAGCTACTGGCACACACAGAAATACATGGCAAGTGGTATGATATTTCGCATAATTGTATTTTTATACATTTTGACAATGTAAAGAGTTAAACAAAAATGTTAAAAATCCTGCATGCTTCATTAAAAACTCTCTATTTCTCTATTTCCAGCAAAATAAGCCATCAGTGTTAGATTCTATAATTGACACCATTGCTTAGGGAACAAACCTATGAATCTTATTAGAGGCAAATTCATTACTTTAAGTCCACCCTTAGGATGCAGAGCTCATAAAAGAAACCTCTGGAGGGTTCAGCTTAGGGGATGAGATGATTTCAGGCTGCAAATCTACAGATTTACTGTAATTAACCTGAACTAATTATTGTCAGGCGATGGGTCAGACATCCTGGATAAAAGCCCCTGACTGGTTTTGTGGTCTACTGGGTTTTCAGTAAGAGAGCTTCTTGTTAAACAAAGAAAAAGTACTGAAAGCACAGCCCTATATATTCTTAAAGTAAAATAAATCTTTCCACTGGGAGGGTATAGCAGAGTCTATTTAAAATGCACAGTCAATAGGTGCAACTGAAATATATCAATGTTTAATACTTTCGCTAGCTAGCTCGCTACAGTTAATGATCAGCAGCAATGGTCAAAACCACCTCCTGGGTGGGCTAAGCTGGCCTCCATGCAAACTGGCCGACTGCTTGCCTGCTTTTGCAAACACCAGGAGAAGGGATCCTTTTAAACGCTTCTTTACCCCCTGCCGATACACTCTTACAGTCCGGCAATGGATGCTGTCCTATGACTGTTCTGCTGCTGCTTACTAGGGGTAAGACGGATGCACGGGTGCACCTGCAGAAGCTTCTGTAGCTCTCAGAGGGAATAAGGACTAAGCTAGCCTGCACAAGATATGCTGATACCCTTATAACACAGCTTACCTAAATTTAATGATCGCAGGTTCAAAATGCAGTGACTTTTTTTACCACTAGTGGAAGAACTGTTTATCTTTATGGTTTTACACACAGATTTTTGTGTGTTTAAATTTCTAAATTATGTTTAAATCACTGGCAATGACGTGCATGAAAACATTTCAAGATACCTCCATACTTTGAGGTTTCCAAGACTCAGCTGGACAAAGCTGATATAATTAAGCGCAGGCAACAATCCCACCTTGACAGAGAGAGGACCTCCAGAGGTCCCTTCTGGCCAGCGTTTCTATGACCCAGTGTTGTTAGGAAGTGGTTGCAAGGAGAACTGTGTGCTGAGGTGTTGTCCTTACATTCTCAGCTAGAGCCACTTATGGCTGCTCCTTGCTTAGGATGCTTTTTCCCATCCATCCAGAGGTTCGCTGCCATTGCTTTTACCCTCCCTCCTCCTAGGGCGGGAAAAAAGCCAGTACCAATGCCACCTAGGAAGTCCCAGGTTCCTTCCTCTGCTGGGTGGACAGCTTCCTTGGACAGCTTCTTCAGGTTCCTTGTGATCTCCGTTGCTCCCAGATAACATTTTCTGCTTTGGGTTACTGCCACTCTACTGAGCGTAAAGTAGGCTCACATCTGCTAACCTAATGGGGTTCACTGAACTGCAGAGGTCTTGAAATTGAGAGAAATTGTGACTGGAGTCCTTTTTTTCTATCATCTATGCATTACATTGTTGGGTTTGGGTTTGTTTTTCACTCTTTGAGTCGTTATCCCTTTCACGTCATTAACTATTTTCCTACTGGTATAAAGACATCCCCTAGCAAGCAAAGGAGTCAAAATGACTGTGTAAAAATAGCTGGAAATCTGTATAGCTGAACAGAAGGCAGGTACGGAGGGGATCAATACCGAGCATGACACTACTTTTAAGTGTCCTTAGGGTTATTTTCGGCACAGAGATTTCAGCTTGCGCTTCAGCTATGCTATCCTAACGCTCCTGTGAGGAACTCCCACAGGGAGGAAGTTTGCGCTGCCCTCCCAGCACTGCCCCGATGAGCTGTGGCGGCTGTTCGAGGTATGCCTTGCTCAGGCAGTCATATGCCACAGCAGAACCAAATTACCCCATCATCCCAGACGAACCGGCACCAGGTGGTGGAGCAGGCCAACTCCTTTCACATGGATACATTTAATCAGCAAAAGAAGGAGGAAGAAATTTTGAGATTTAGATGACAGTACAGCAGGAGCTGCCACTCCCTTCGTCCTTCTGTCCCGCAACCAGCACAACAGCCATCGCCTCTGGCCACCCTTGGCTACGACCGGCTCATCCTGAGGAGACTGTGCGGTATCGCCAGTCCTGGAGCGCAGTAGATGTGAGAGCAGATAATTTTTTGCGGTTCTGCAATCTGGAAGAAAAGTGAGCAATTTTTTCCTTGTGCGTTTGGATCCATAGGGGACCCTTTGCGAACAGGTCTTTCCCTGATCAGCCTCAGTCTATAGCAAGAACATTGCAAGCTTGCTCTGTGCCTGTTTATGACAGGTATTATGACAGGTATTGCAAATAAAACTAGTTGCCTGTGAATGGAAAACCCTAACTGCAGCAGGAGAAAGCTGCAGTTATCATGCATCACCACTGTATGCCACTACAGACTAATTACTCTGCTGTATCCCAGAGAGGAGGCACTGCGACAGCAGACCCCCAAGAAACACTTCGTTAATATTAAATTGTAATCCTATTACCTTTAGGTGTTCTTGGTGCTATTAATCTCACAGCTTCCAAGTCAGCAGTTTAAAAACAGTTTATCTGAAATTCATAATGCCATTAACCTCTTCATGGGTATGGCATTTTTCAACACAGGGGCCAACAGGAGTCAAAATAATAATAAATTTATATTTTCAGTATCTCTCTTCTTAACAATATTCCACATGTAATTTAAAATTCATCAGAAAAGCACCAGCCATGGAACAGATTATTTTCATAAACTATTTAAGCTAAACAAAAACCAGACATGAATAATCAGAAATTAATTACCTCATCCACTGTCTTTTAGAAGTCCTCTACTGGACTGGTACAAAGTTACTGTCAGATTTACATCCTTGCATCAAAAGGAGTAAATAAAATGCACCACAGAAGAATTATTAGCTTTATATCTTGAAACAGATTTCTAGAGTTAATTTACATCCTAATAAAATTTTGGCTGGAAATTCGTGAGTGATCTTGCAAAAAATCTTTGCAACACAAACTTCCAGGCCCAAGTGAAAAATAACTTCTTGATGGCGGAACGTGAGGAACTTCTTAAGCATTTGTGTATACACACTTAAGCAAGCTTATAAGTGCTTAGGTAAGCATTTACATGCTTTTTGTACCATAACCTGAATTAGGTCTCCATTTCTATTGCTTTCTCCTATGGGGATGAAATCTGTACGAATATTTTCTTTTCTGGTCTCTCTTCATTTTTCTGATCATTCTCATTTGTTATGTCTATATCTGCTTATTAACAGAATAAGCAACTGCTCATTTCTTTCTCTTTATACTTCTGTTCTGCTTTCTTCAATTTTTATTCTGTCTGCAGTTTGAACTATTATTTGCTCTAGAAAAATCCTTATAAGATGGGTGGGAGAGGGGGGATGGCCAGGGCAAGGGCTCCCGATGATTAATTACAGAAATTATTACTTGACAAAATCATTTATTACTAGAATTTTTAGCATCTCTTACAGAAATTGTAGGGAATGTCTCCCCCATCTCCAGGGCAAAAGACTAGTAACCTGAAATTGCAGTCTCACTAGGAGCAGGCACTGGGGATATTTAAATTCAAAACTTCACAACGAATTACTCTTGTACAGTCTGCATCTTCAGATACCCCAGAGAAATCACAGGCCCTCTTGGATTGCATCCTTTCCATTCCCCAGTCAGTGAGGAAGGTGGGTCATGGTACGCATGGAGCGTGTTTCCTTTTATTACTGGGGTGCCTGCTCATCTTTGAGAAACAGTAATAAGAAGATAGAAAGACAGCAACTCAGAGCCGTCTTTCATTTTCATTTGCAAAGGAGCTGTGTGAGATTAAATTACCTATTTACAAAACAGATCAATAGAGTAAGCTATATTAAAGAGCTGAAATGGTTGAAAAAATTAAAATAAGAAAATGAAGTCTTCTCCCTTGAAAGCGTATCCTTCGAAGGCTGAGAGCTGTACTTTGTCACTAAAGTAACATCTACTGGAGATCTTTTCGGCTGATTTTAAAAGAGCTACTGACAGAGCTTGATGATGCCACTTCTGCAGTAATGCAACAGGCGCTGCATGGAGATGGTGCAGCTTGATGTGCTTCTTCTAAGAGCCCTTCCTGGTCCTCTGGGGTTGCTCTAGGCAATGTGACCCGTGATTGCTACCAGCAAACTGGCTCCAAATATTTTGACTTAGATATAACTTTATTCATCTACCAAGTTGTGTTTGTCTAATAATTAGTAACTACTTGTACGTTTGACATTGTATTTTACGCTGCTGTAACAATTCCTATTTCTGACTACAGTGTGATAGTTGAGCTCCATAAGAGCTTATTCCAATCCCGTTAGTGAATGAAACCCTTCCAGAAGAGTTACCTTCTTAAAGTAATTATTGGAAAAAATGAAAGTGTAATCATTAGTCCAATAATGGCTCTAGTGGAAGGAAACCTAAATGAAGTCATATTGGATCTCTGAAACATTAGGTTAGGCAAATTGGTCATTTCAGTTTTCTTTAAAAACCTAAGTCTATAGTAGGACTAAAGCAGTGCAGTGCTGGGCGCGAAAGGAAAATAACTATCAGTTGTGAAATATCTTTGGATTGTTTAGTAGCATTACCATTCACAGCCACGGAATACATTATATTTTATTGTAAACTTTGTTCCTTAGAGAAGTATAAATCTTGAAAGTGTGTCAATACTTGGCAAAGTAAATAGCCTCTGGAGGCAAAAAATGTTTAAGACCATCTATCAAGTATAAGAAGTTGATAGCAATTAAAATCAGAGCAGTTTATGTATAAACATAAATTGCAAAGGTAGCTTAAAACTGGCCAGTAAAAATCTTGGCCGTGTGGAAATTCCAGTTGCAAAGGACTGCAAAAAGCAACATCTGAATTTTAAGAACTGTTTTTGTAGCATACACTTTTTTTCCTTAGGGACAATATTTTGTATGAAATTTTATTACATCAAGGGAAATCTATCTATCTATCTATCTATTTATTTATTTATTTATCTTCACGTTCAGGCAGTCTTTAAAAAAATACAACAAAACCACCAAACAATGGGTAAAAACAAGATAGCTTAGATAAAATATTGCTTGTATTAGAGGAGCACTAAATCAGAATGTATTTCAATGTTCATTTTTCCCCCAAGTGATACAGAGAAGAATGGGGAACTATTTTAAGTTAATTACTGTAATAATTAAAGTTGAATATTTTTATAAGGGAATATTCTTATAATTTTTCATATTACTGTGTATTTAAATGGATAATTAATTGTGTCTCTGTAATGTGGAAGGCCCTAAGCAAATGGACCATTGTGGGCAGCTTGAATAATTTTATTGTTTTTCAGTATAGTTATAACACTCAGAACTTCAGCAGAATGAAAGACCAGAGAAAGAGCGTTGGGGTGTCCTTCCCTCCAGAAGAGGAAAGGGGCTAACCTGCTTAACCCAGCTACTGGGTACCTACTTGCTGGTTTGAAAGGAATTTGTTGGTCTTGCTCCAGGCAGACTGTCAGATCTCCCGAGATGTGGAGATCTGCCTTGACCTGTCCTTGCACTGTGTCCAGCAGAATAGGTCCACCACTGGCTGTCCTGATAGTGTTCAGTGCAAGTACAAACGAGTGCTGTATCAACAAGAAGATGTGAACGTTTTCCTATTTTGGGTCCAGTGGACACTCTCAGATTGCTGTGATTTGGTCAGTCCTGAGGACACGCAAAGAGTACAGCTAGAGCACTGGTTAACATGGTGGTGGAAAGGATGTGCTGGGCTGTTGGTGGACCCTGCCTCTTCTGCCAAGGTTTCCATGACTTCAGGGATCTGTTAACAGGCACCCTGCAGCACCACATCATACGCTAAATGGAGACAGAGAGGCTACCTCCTTCCTGAAATATGAGGAGGGGTGAAGAGGACACCAACTTCAAATGTGATAGTACTGAAGAAGCTGAAACGTAGGGGTGCTCTGCCCACAGTGAGTTTTGCCACAGCAGGCAATGAGGAGTGACACTTCCAGCCACTGCCGTGGACACGGGGAGCCTTGCTCGCAGCAGGAATGGTGCCAGGCTGCTGGGTGGAAGGGAGAGTCTGTGGCTGGGAAGCTTTGAAAAAAATGATTCAAAAGCCATGCTTGAAAGTGGAATAAAGCTACAAAAAGTGAAATTTGATGCTGTTAAAGAGAGCATAATGTACAATGTTTGTTTGAAATTAATGATGGCTACATGCCTTCAAACTGCATTTTAATATTTAAATTGCTGCAAATATAAATTATTAAAATAAAATGTCCATCAATTATTACCCCCAATATTCCAAGTTACAGTGCTAGAAAATGAGAGGGAAAGAGTGCATAGGTGAACTAAGTAAAGAAAAGACTCTCCTCATGTTGAATTTCTTCTACTGTAAGAGAACCTCTTTTCCCTCCTGCTCAGCTGTGGGAAAGATGTCTGACAGAAGGAAACCTTAGAATGGGGTCCAGATGAGGATCTGGCATATAGCTGAGAGATTTTGGTGTTCCAGACACCAGTATCCACCACTGAGCGAACTGAGTGAATTCACAGCTGAGTGGATTAATTCTGGCATTAGGCAGGGAAGAAACACCCATGTCAGGAGTTTACTCTCACATTCCTTAGAAATCAGGCAATGATTTCTACACCTCCTCCAGAATGGTGAGAAAGAAGAGGGCTTTAAGTGCTCCCAGCTTTCTAGAGGAAAAGAGATGCTGTGTGCATGCACTGCAATGAAACCGTAACACAAATAAGATGGTGAGACACCGTTTCACTGCAGATAGTTGCTATACTTTGGGTGTCTCCCCTCCTTTGTTGGAGGAGTCCTTGGGCAAGGGACTAGTGTTCATTCTGTGGCTTCCAAGGGCAGGGTTACCCATGGGTCCCAGTAGTAACACAAGAGGTAAAGGGAAGCCGTAGAAAATAACAAAAGTATTCTGGTATTTCTAAGCTTAGAGTTTGTCTTACAGTCTCTTCACCAAGAATTTGTGAGAATTTTGCAAAATAAGACATGAACAAATCAATAGAGGAAACAGCATCTGAACCACAATGCAAGCGTTTATTGTCTCCTTGTGCAATAAATTACCCAATTAATGTTTCCTCTTGCCTTAGCCTGCTCTAATAAGGCTTGACTGTCGCTTATCAGCCCCTAATCTTCCAAATGATGAGCAAGAACTACAGCTGGATTTACAAGAGCCTTTGGGGCACAACACCAAACTCCCAGAGTACCGAAGATCCATCCTTGGAATTATGCTTATTAGGGGTTCTCATTCATTACCATTTACTTCACACAGATATCCACTAATAAGATCAGCTTGGCTTTATTATTTATTAAGTACTATTGAAATAGATACACCGAACAACCAACCTCTGTGTATAACACATTCCTCAAAAAATAAGCTTTTTCTTGCATAAAAATGTCATTTCAGATACTCGAGTCAGCTGAGTTTGCCTGCTTTGTGGGCTTATTTTTCCTGAGAGGGTGACCTATAGTTTAAAATGTTTTTGGGTAAGAAAAATGTTTCTAGAGTAACTGAAAGTGATTTTTATGGGCTGCGTGCATGAGTTAACTAATTAGAATAACAATGTTGGGAAAGAGTTGTGGGTAATGAGCAACTAACAGGGATAAATGATTTTTAATAGACAATGGTAGTGTCTTCAGAATGATAAATACTTTCCTGTTGTATGATAAAAAATAAATAAATCTATTTTACTGAGAGCCTTCTTGTGAACTGTGAGGCCAGTGGGCGGGAGGAATAGATTCATTTAGATAAAATGCTATTAAATTGCCTGTATACTGTCCTGTCAGACAACTATCGACCCCATCCCATGGGAGAAATTGATTTCTGTACAGAGAGCTATGTGCTTTCTGCAGTGTATTGCTTCAGCGCTATTGCTCTGGTAATCACACACCGCTGCCTCTTTTCCTTTCTCTCTGTCTATTTGTTGTGGAAAGATTTATTGAGGGGCATGAGGGATTTAGATTGCCATATTTGTTGTTATTTGACCTTTTCAATTATATTCTGTTAAAAATGTAAATACTTCATTTGTGGTAATGTGCATATGAATTTGCTTAAGTGGTCTGCAGATAAGGCTTTCAGGAGGAAGCATTTACCTTTGTTCTCCTCTAGACCTATTAGAGCTGACTCAGTTAAGTGAATTCAAGTGCAGCTGAGGATGATCCCTGCTTCAGTAAAGCGACCTAGGCTAGTTCTCAACACAGCAACATCTAAAGGTGGTAAAAATAATCCAAACCAGTAACACCAGAATCACCTAAGTGCTGAAAAGTTAAATGATACATGATTAAGGATCCGTACTTTGGTTTGGATTGGTTCTCCTTCTTTTAGGTATAAATACCTTTTGTCAGCTCTCACTAATGATGGTCTTTTTTCAACATGACAAAAATACTTGAGGTCAAGAAATGCCAACACTGAAGCTGAAACCCTGGTTTAAATCTTCCCCCTCTGCAGGTAAATAAGATACAAGGTCTTTAATTGTCATGAAATGGTCACATGTCATTTTTCAGATAATACAGCTTCAGTTTACAAAACAGTTTGTCCAATGAGTTATGTATGTGCTTGACTTTTTCTACTGTTCCTTGTCATTATTACATTAGTTTCATTGTTACAACTCACTTTAGCATCATTATAGCTAAAGCAGGTGTTTGAATGTCTGCCTGTGGGAATCGAGGTACCGCTGTGCTCTGAGACTGTGCCTCGGCATCGCCTGTGGGGACTTCTCTGAATGGGAAACAAGCCAGGGTAGACCTTCTTGTTCTGCCTCATGCCAGCGCTAAGGGCACAGCAGGGAATAAATGTTTGCTGCTAGATCACAGCTACATTGTAGTAGCCACAGGCTGCTTCATTAGGCCTTGGGAGCAAAGTGTAGGCTGGCTTAATTACAGCCACGTACTAGTCCAGGCTTGAAGACCAGCAAAATGCTGAGCCCATCTTTGCCCATATACACCAAGGCTATGCCAAATTATCCAGAGTTTCAATGATTTTATTTCTATTATGTTGGATGGACAAGGCTGCAAAGGCAGAATCACCGGTGAGCTGTAAAAATGAATAAAGACAGGATGCAGCTTCTCCTTCACCTTTTACTTGCCCATGTCCTGTAATCTGTAGTAAGTAGACATAAAATGCTGTTCAGTCCAAATTGCATTGCCTTACACAGACCTTATGCTCCCTCCCTCCTGGGCAAGAGATGGCAGAACTGTGATGAAGCAGCCACGAGTAGGGAATGCTCAGTGCCTCAGAAAAATTTAGTTGTGCTCTTGGCCACATAGCCAGCTTTCTCCACCTATACCACAGTAGCTGTTTGACCAGGCTGGTGCAGCCTTTTTCAGAGGTGATGTGAAGTCAGGGGGCAGAGCCCAAGCCAGCAAAGTGCTCCCAACACAGCTCTCACAGAGGGTGAGCCAAGGCAGGAGAGGAAAGTAACAGGACTCCGCTGATGTCCTGCAGCAGTTGTGAGGCTGCTGCCATAAAACGGACCGAGGATGACTATGGGACAGGTTTGAAAGTGATAGGAAAAGGGGACTGCTTGATTGGAGGCTGTTTTGGTGGGGACAGTGGGAAAGCCAGGCTTGTTATAAGCAGGGATAAGCAGAACAGAAGAACCAGACTCAAACTTCACCAGAGTAGTCCCAGCAGCCTTCCCCTCCCTTCCCTCTTCAGGGGTTGGTGGCATCGGTTTCCAGATCCTATTGTTTATGTCTGGCCAAATTTTTTGCCTTGTGCTTAATGGTGACTGGGACATGTGAAAATCATTGTTGCAGTGACATTGCTGAGGTCTGGAGAGATGCTAGAGGAGAACAAACACAGGCTGGGAGAATGGCTGAAAATTACATGTAAAACACCATTCCAGACAGCATGTCTCACATTTCTCAGTCAGATTTGCAGGCTTGTTGCTGTCTGTGAGTCCCGAATACTTCATTCTTTTTGTTCCGTAACAGTTTAATTTTTTCTTTCTTCATTTCATCTGGTCATGGTGTTCTTTGTTCCTTGTCTTTACTTGTTACGGAATACAACAGCAATATTACATTTAAATATTTCTAGCAGTGGTAACAATTTAGCAGCAGATAGCCAACATGCAGGCAATGAGCAGGGAAGCTTTCACATGCATGTCAGCATATAAACTACTGCACAAGTCAAGTTAAAAGGTGTCTGACCATAAAAAAAGCAAACCACACATGGGATTATGTTGCTGCTTTTCCTTTGCAATGAAAAAAACCAGTTTGGAATCCTTAAATATGAAAGCTAACACATGAATATAAGCTACTAGTACTGTGTGAAGAAATCTCTAAATTTGTAATTGTACAGAAAGTATGGGGAGAGAGAAAGCACCTGTTCCTGTTGATGTGACGATGCATGATTTGCAAATAGTGTGTCTGTCCTCAGCACTGGCACTGGGAGGCACTGAGCTCTGCAGAGGATGGTTCTAGTCCCATCTGCACCACTTAGGCTGAGCTGCAAGTTCAGGAAAGCATATTTATGGGTGAATCTTTAAAGTGGAAAACTCTAAGATACATCAGTATTAAGTATGTACTTCATGATCCATTGGAGTAAGTGTGACTTTGCAACAAAGGAAATTCTGTTTCAACATGTGGAAAAATATCTCAGCTGTGAGAGTGGTGAAACTTTTGAACAGGTTGCCTAGAGAAGCTGTGACATCTCTGTTGAATATTTTCAAAACCTGACTGGACAAAGGCCCCAGCAAACAAGTTTAACATTAAGGTTAACCCTGCTTCAAGCAGGAGGGTGGACTAGAGAACTGCATCCATTCTCCTTACACCAAGGTCTCTTTGAAATGAAATCTTTCTGTCTACAAACACTTCTGCCAGCCTTAAAGAGATGCACCACAAACCCAGGGTCTCTTAACTTCTAGCCTGAAGGTGTACATTCTCTCTGTTCATCTTGGGGTGGGGAGAAGGAAGAAGAAGCTGCTTTGTGTGGTTTTATTAGAAATACAGAGGGAGGGAGGTGATAGGGCAGGGAGAATGAGAAGCCAGAAAGATGGGAGGAAGATGGAACTATAGAGAAGTATGTATGCGGGAATCTGTATAGGAAATGGACAATGTCACCAGGATCTGGGAAAACAGCATTGTATGAGTACATACGAATGAAAGCAGTCAGGCATGTGGGGAACAGCAAGAGACCTATACCAGAGCAGATGGGCTCCCTTGCTTACCTGTTCTCAGGTATCACATGAAGTGATGGTTCAAATGTGACAGAACTGACATCTCTCAATAAACAAGCAGGGACTTGAAATAGTAAGGTGAAAGAGACCTTAGAAACAGTAGAGAGATACAAACACCAGTTGCATCTCTGAGGTATGAAATTTCTTGGGATCTGTTCTCATTTGCTTGTATGGTTTTTTAATGAAGTAGAATTTAATCTGATAGCCCATTAGAAGCCCACCCAAAGGGAATTGCTGGATGCCCCTTACCAAGTGTTTCTGTGCTTTCTCTCACAACCGGGTGACTTTTGCACTGTGATCACTTTTTGTAAAATAAACAAAGCAAGCTACCTGTAATTGGAGAGTCCGGTGTTGCTAAACTCAGGATTTTTGTAAGCCACCCTTGCAGTCCAAAGTACTTTTTAGCTTTCATTTATTGGCTTGTGTTTGTTTGCGCCTGTGCTTCAGAGAATGTTTAGCCAATGAAGAAACTGCCCCTCAACACCATCCCCACTAATTTCATGCAAGAATCCATCATTTTAATAGAAACTTTATTTGTGCAAGTGACAAAGACTTTGCCTTTCATGTCAGTGACAGGGAGAGAAAAGAAGGGGAGAAGCTGTCAGATGACTGTGTTGGTAAAGGATGAACTGCTTGCAAATCTTTACTTTCGGACTGATACTTTTCTTCTGCTCAGTGCCTTCCTCCTTTACCCCCCATGGCTAAGGACAAATACAAAGAAAAGTGTGAGAACAACTTAAAGCAAAGTCACAGTACAGGGAAACATACTGAATATCTGAGCATTGGTAACAAATGTTCCCAGGTCAGAGACCAAAGGTCTGTGTTACACTTTGAGACACTTTTTGAAATTAAGAACTTCAATCCTGTCCCAAATTCTCTTCCAAACCCTGCAGGATCCCACTACCATAATTAGCATCCTTACTAATGCATTCAGGTATAGACTAGGCTTCCTCATACCTTCATTCAATTTATCTAGGTGTGGGCTGCATTAACTTGGCAAGGTGATGAGGAAAACTTGTGCTGTTCTCTGCTTTGAGCTGATAAGTGCAGGTAGAACCCTCTGCTTTTGACCCAGTGAACTTTCTTTAAAGCAAACAAAGCTAAGCTGTTCTAAAAGGCCACTAAAGTGGACTAATGATTTCTATCTGTCAGCCTGATAACCCCGTTCTCATGTTTCACTCTTTCCTTCTACTTAATCTGTTTCATATGTTCGAATGTGAAGCTCTTGGCTTGGTCCTGAATTAGTGTTCGAAAAAAAATGAACTTCCACTGTGGTGCTGATGAAAGCATAACCTAAACTTCACTGGCCTTTTTCTGTCATTGTGTGTTTCAGATTTCTGTCTCTGCTATCCACCCATATCTTTGTGACTTTATGGTATAGTTTTTCCCCTAATTCCCTAGTTTTGGCTTCACACCAAGTATGAAGAAACAAACAGAAACACTTCTCTTCTTTGCATCCCTTCATCTAGTAAATGTACGCTTGAGCTGAAATACTTGCTGACTTCTGAGAAGTCATTTGTTATTTCATGTTTATGAGGACTCTCACTTACAGATGGACTGCACAGTGGAAGTTGTACCGCCCCTGGGAGTTCCACCTCCATGGGATTGGGCCTCCTGGGACATCATCTGGGAGGCAAGGGATCCACCAGAGATCCCGCTGCTGGTAAAACCTGATGAATGGGTTGAGTTTCTGGCACCTAGAACAGTTAGAAAGGAGATGTTAGTGACTGGAAGGAACCTTACAGCGTAATTATAAACTACTGTGTTTAAAAAAAAAAAATCAAGGCTAACAAATGTATCAAAAGATAAAGAGACTGCTCATTACTTGACTTGTTCCATCAGTATACTGCTTTCTAGCTGCTACCTTGGGGAAAGGACATTTGCAGTGTTTTGTGAATGTTCCCAGAACACAGAGAAAATCTACAACTCTTGCACAGACTGTTTTTGATAAATTTGAATCCTCAAAACAGCTTCAGCACAGTTTGTCTCTGCTGAAATGGCAATTTTCTGAGGAGCTTCTGGGGACTGTGGATCAGACCCCCACAGGAACTAAGGACTGTTGCAGATCTCACCACTTGCTGTTCCAGGTGATGGATATGTCCTTTTTACGTCACTTTCCATAGCATAAACCTATGCATGATAGATACTTCTAGAATTCAAACACAGCAAGCTGTGGTAGCCAGTGGCCAATTCAGACATATGTCTCCATTTCATTACAAATAAGCCCCAAGCAAAGTATTCCATTGCAAACATTTCTTCTCCTAGGAGAGAAGTAAAGCATTAGCTGTGACAAATGTTAGTGATAATGCTTAAAGCATTGCTGGAGGATGCTCAGATATTTTGGTGATGAGCTTGTTATGACATCTTCTGTAGAGTGATACTGAACAATACTCATGCCCTGCTGCAGAATCAGCCGCTCCTTCGAGCATGTTTTTTCTGGGGGGAGGAGGGGTTACAGTCTGGATGAAAAGGTTAAGAAGATGTGTTTGAAGAGCGAGAGATTTCAGAGAGCACCTGCGGAAATGAAATCAGGCCTTTTTAGCTCTCAATCAGGCAAAGAATGTGTGGCAAGCTCTCCTGCTGCAGGGAGCCAAAGCTCACACCTGCCTTGGCAATGTTACAGAGCTAGCATTTTTCACATGGATAAAAGCTCTTCTGGAGTATCTCCTGTAAGCATGGCTAAGGTTTCCTTGAGCCATGCATATTTCTCTTCACCAAAATAGTGGTTTTCAGAAAAGTCCGTAGTTGATGCAGTCATTGCAAGAATAAAACTAGACGTTATTAAATGTTTACTTTGCTTCTCTCTCTTCTAAATATTCTCAGCACATGGAGGGATGCAAGTCTTCAGTCTTTTAGCTTAGAAACAGCAACTTCGTGCTCTCTGTAGGTCACCACCGCTGAAGAGTTTGCCACTAGTTATGGGTGTGTGTGCTGAGTACTGCTGTACCACCCTTATCTGTAACAGAAGGCAAGACAGTGCAGCCGACTCTGCTCTAGTGCACGGTTAGACCAAGTAACTGGCATCTCCTGCATGGCAGGATCTCTGCTGCTAATGCAGCGTGGTGTCTGAGAGCAGCTCTTCCTGCTCGTCACTCTCTCATCCTCCTTCTCTCCTGACTGTCTCTCATATTCTGTCCCTCTGTCGCTACCATCCCTTAAGCACTTTGCTGTTAAATATTCAATAAATACTGTATTCAGTAACCTAAATTCACTGATCAAATCTTACAGAGTAAAAATTTAAAAATGCCTCACAGGAGTCACATGCAGTATCTCTCTAAATAACCCTTATGTCATTTCTTCCCTTACTGTCTAGAAAGCCTCACGCTATGAATAATATTGGCAGCAATGTAAATCATACCTTAAAAAATATAATTTACTTCCTCTCAATCAAGCTTATCACATTTTTTACTGTTAGAAGATGCCCCATATCTGGAACCTGGCCAGCTCACCGGGCTAACCACCCATTTTATGGCTGGAAGAGTCAGGTTCAGCACCATCCTTTAGTACTACTACTTCTAGCTGCTACTACAAAAGAGGTAGACCAGCGGTTGACCGATATGGCAGAGATCCCCCCCTACAACCAGCCTGCTGGTTAGCACACTCCTGACACATGGGAGATGCGAGTCCAAGATCCCTATGGCAGAAAGGGTTTTGAAGCCTTTATCCAAGGTCAGCGAGCTAACTACTGTGCCTCTGGGTAAAGCAGGATTACATGGGGCAGTCTCCCGTCTGGAGTTACGCCTGGTTAGAGGATGCCTGCTGAATCAGGTCCCACAGGCAGGACTGGCAGGGAGAATAGTTTGTGCATGAATCCCATGGGATCTGGGCTTAAACAAGTGCCAAGCTGCTTCGAGTCATCAGGTCAGGGATCACTCTGCGTGTGCAACAGAAAAGCAAGCACCTGCAGGGTTAACTCATGTGAAAGCCAGCTATGCCTAATTTTAGTACTTAGATACGTGCTGTCAAGGATGTATATATATTCTCTTTATGAATTCAGCTCTTGGAATGCAGCTAATTTCCCTCTGCTGTGGTGTTTGCATAAGGTTTTATGGGTTCTCCCTGAATGGATGTGTGTGAGTAAAGAGCAAGGGAAATCTGATAATTTATATGAAATGTAGGTACACAGATCATGTTCTTGCATAAGTGTATCATTGCTCATTGCTACCATGACTTCCCATATTATTGATGCTTCCTAGCAGAATGGAGAGAGAGCACAAACTTCAAATAAACACTGTCCTGAAAATCATGAACACCACATACGTATGTGTACATTCATGCACATGTGCATATAGAGAAAACTCTTGTAACAGCATCCCACTCATAACATGCAGTTAAGTATAGGAATCTTTTGTCTTCACTGCAATGGAGGAATCTAGGAGAGAAGAGATTACTTGGCAAGCTTATTTTCAAGGAAAATACATGGTTTGGCCCTATGCACTAAACCACAAAAGCGCACACACACGAAATTGCCCATACCCATTTCTTGGAGAGTAGCGGTAGGGCCTCCAGAATGCACGCCTCCCCCTGACGCTCTGGCTTCTTGGGACATCATGGATGAAGCAAGTGATCCTCCTGCGATCCCGGAGGGAGTGAAACCAGCTTTGCAGACGTTTTGGTCAGACATTTCTCCTTCTGATGGTGTGGAATCCACTGGAGCATTGCAGGGCTCTGCCAGACTTTTTATACACTGTCTAGCAAACAGCAAAGAAATGAAACTACTATGATGATCAGGGAGAAAAGAAACCAAAATTTATCCTCATCCGGGAAATGAAAGTGAACTTTATGAACATTCCTTTTTATTGCTCTTATCAGGGTGAAGTTTCGGCAAACCAACTAATTTCCTCTTATTCTTTTATGATACTAAAACAAATTAGTGGAGTATGAATCATTGATTGGCAACTGATGCGGCTGAGAACTTTGCTTCTTCATTCTTTTGCATTGCACTCTGTTGTACTGAATTGCATCTGTAGAAGATAGCCCCTCATTTTAAGAATTAATGCAACTCTGGGTAAAGACAATAGATAAAAACGTAGCAAAGTGGTGGTCATGCAGAAACTGCAACTTGAGCTGGTTATAGCACCCGGAGTTCAGCTGTGGTACAGCTACTCCCAAAAAAACAATGGTTTACAGAGAGCTGGAAATCTGAACTCAATTAACAACGGATGGTTGAAATTAATTTCTTTATGGAAGGAACTGTTAGGGGACCTTGCATCATACGAGCAGATTGACACAGATGTTTTGTTCTTCCTCATGCAAAACCTGCTATAGCAGAGCCTCCATCTTTAATGAGCAGGCCTTTGCAAGTGGCACACACTCCTTTATCACAGTTTTTCTTAGCCAGTGATTTAAATAAGGCTGTTCAAAATCCATGGGCCTCCTCCCTTAGGTAAAGAGGAATATCTGATTAGGTCACACTACCACAAGGGTGGCTCTCAAAGTGGAAATATACAGAATAAAAAAACCAGCATTCTCATGGTTGTGTAATATCTATACCTTCGACGTGGTGGGTTATAGAACAAAGGATACGAAGTCCATTCCTCTCTTCTTATATGTGCTATTTATCTGGGCAGTGGGAAATCTGATGCATGTACTCCTGAGCAGCACTGCTCTTCTAACTCTTTTCTTTCATTTAATTTTTTTTTAATTCATATATGTTAGTTTTCGTTAATTCTAATGTTTGTTATTTTTATTTTCTACTCTGCTTGCATTAGGGCTTCTGTAATTATGATGCATCTTTATAAACATCTTTTTATGTTATAAAGCATCGAAAGCTGCAGCTTAAATGCAAGTAAAATTCCACATAAGAATAAGACAATTAGTGCTATAGGTCCTCTTCAAAGCGGCAGTAAAACCAAAATTGTCACTTTCTTTGTACATATTGCTACAGATCCTTCCTTCAAAACTGCTAAAACCTTTTGGTGCTTTGTTACTATCATTTATTTAATATTCTAAACAGCCCATCAGGAAATGATGAGGAAGTCTGGCAAAGCCACAGGGGATGAAGGTTTCACAAATTTGCAAAGACTCTATATGTGGTGACCTGTTACTCAGTCCTCAAACACAATTCATAATGGATTCAGAAAAAGTCATTTAACTAAAAATAGTTAAAATTAGATAAAATAAAAGTTTTATTGCAAGTGAAGTGCCTCAAGGCAATTCATGATTGGCAGAAACATCAGTGAATGGGCAGGGAAAGGAGAAGTTAATAGTAGTCTCATAAAAACAAGGCGAAGAAACTCCATGTGATAAGGAGAGGGAAGCCACCGGAGGGATTCAAGGGAAGCCTCTGTTTACAAGTGTGCCATGGACCTAGTCAGCAAGGAGGTGGCTCTAAATTCTGCTAAGTGGTTGCAGTGAGTTGGGTGAGGAACATATGAGTAGGCACAGATGACACGGTGCTAAATACAGCTGAGCTCTGCCCACCTTCATGTTCTCGTTACTCCAGCGGTGTGGCAAATGTAAATTATGGAGAAGTTCTGACCTGGAAGGTGTTTGTTTTTACTTGTTTTCCGTTTATTATGAAAACTTGGGACAATCTCTTCTACAAAAATGAATGAAAACAAGGTCAATCTCTTGTACCTGTGTCAGGGCTGAGTCCACTATAAGGTCTTAACAGCCCTGGCCACCCTCCCCTGAGCCTGCAGTCCCTGCCTGAGCGATGATGTAGGTGCACCTGTCTGCAGCTCCATCATAGCCGTACCGCATTGATCCAGACGGAGCTGCAGCCTGTCTTCATGGCTTGGCCTTGGACCTGCCTGGTTAGCAAAAACAGAGTTGTCCAGCAGCCACTGGACTGTGACTGACCCTGCCTACCATCACCAGAACTGAACCTGATTTGTTGACTCAAGTTTCTGCCTTGACTTGCCTCATGACTAGACACTTGTCTGATGATTCGTACTGTCGGTGCAACCTGCCTATCGTCTCCAGGTCCACTGTGCTCACCTTGCTTGGGGTGGTGAGGCAGGGCCTTGCTGTGCCCTGTTAACATGTGACATGACTAACATCACAACCTCCAGTTTAAAAAGACCCAGTGTCACTTCTGAAGTGGGACTGGGAACAAGAACTCAGTCCCTGAGCCTGCAGCTTCCAGAGGTCCTCTCCCTCCACCAATTCATCCAGAAAGATGTTCTCCTCTCACCCGCCAGCTTTGTGTGAGATGTTTTCCTAATGGTCCCCTGCAGGTTTTTGCTTTGTTTTACTGGTATTTCTGGTTAGAAAGTGTAACTTCCAAGGTGTCAGGCAAGTGTAGGTGATGTCCAGCTGAGTTTGCAGGGAGCCTGGCACAGAGGTGCTCAGACAGTTGTTAGTCTTTATGGCTGTTTGCCAAAAATCCAAGCAGTGATAATTTAAGAGCCAAACTCATGCAACTTCCAGTTGAGAATGGAAGGAAAAAGAAATTAACTCGCTTGTATCACTGAGCCTGACATTGTAACAGTAAGTTGGATCTAGGAGAGTATTTGAGTAATTTCCCCACTCCAGAAGCTGAAAATCTGAGGAGAGGAGACTGGGTCGTGTGAGTTGATCTGAAAAGCATCCAGTGGAACTTCTAAGCCTCAGAGAACAGAGAGTCAAAGCTATGAATACCAAGAGTATGACTGCCTTTATTTCCAGTGTCACTATGATTTCAGTAGCCTTAGGTGCTGAAGCACTTATACGCGTAGCTAACATAGTTTGACGTTTAACTCTCTGCGTTTCAGGTTCAAATGAAATCCTTCAGTGTCAAAAACCATGTGCTGTCTAGACTGCGTGCTCTTTGAAAGGAATTGGAAAACCAGAGGCTTGATTGGAAGTACTCTGAAAATTTGAGCCGTGGGCATCCTTCCCGTCTCCAGTTTAAAAAAAAAAAAAAGAAAAAAAGCATGCTAAGCCAAAAGCACCGAACAAACCAACACAACCAGATGTGCATGCAACTCTTCTATACTTTGTTTGGGAATGACCTTACTCACTTGTGTCTGTGGATATAAACTGATGTGTCTCTTCGATATGTTTCCCTTGAAGTCCTCACTAGCGCGCCACTTCGAGATACTTTCCTCGTGGTGAAGATGGGCAGCTGATTACAGACATTAATCTCTGAGTAGCCTGCTTTTGGTAGTCACCTTTTTCATTACAATAACATGTTCATTGAAGTCACTTTTCCATAAACATTTTCCCATAAACCTCTGTTTCAAAAGAGATTATTCAAACAGCTTTTAAATAATTACTCTTTTGAAGGGTCTAATTGAAGGAAATAAACCTGTAGAGAATCTGACTGAACCAAAGATCTTCAGCATCCAAGATTATCTGTCTGTCACCCTGTGACCTATTTCCTTCACACTACTTTTTAATTTTTGTAGCAATTATAGTGTATATGGATAATACCTATTAGCATATTTATGGTCATTGCTTCATATTTATTGTCTGCACAACTCATTAATCTTCATCTAGTGTGTGAGGCTGACAGCTCAATCTATTTTGCAATCTCTGGGCAGCAGCCATATCCAAAAAGCTTTTGTTTCCCTGTAAATAAACTGTGTTCAGGACCAGAGGACAATGGTACATCATGCAGTGATTGACACAAGCCATGGCTGCTAATCAAAAGTAGATTTTATTACCAGCTGAGTCAAGTGCATTATGGGGCCATTGTTCTAGTGCTGTCAGGGCAAGAGCATACGTAGTCAGTCACCTTCTCAAGATGGGTTGATTGTTCTCCAAGATTAGACAGAGTTGCCTTATTATCCATCCCAGACAACAAGGCATCTCACCCAAACAGACGCTTTTACAGAAACTGCCTGTACATTGAAATGATTTGAATTGCTAATACATAATCTGTCCAGCACAGATGTGCAATGAATATTTGGATGTTGTTTTGCATGTCAGTTGAGAAGGCTGAATGATGAGGTGATGATCATTCAGTGATGGGTACTGGACATTTGCCAACAATTGAGTTTGAGCACTTTCCCTGACAGTAATCAGATCAGCTTCCAAAACGTCTTTCCTTCAATTCGCTGACAATTTATGTTAGAAGATAATGCAACTCTCTCACAGTTAACACAGTTGGCAGCAATTTGCATTTTTTTCATATAATTAAATTTTTCATTTCACCCAAGAAGAAATACATACAAGCCACATATATAACTGATATACATATTCCAAGACACTTCCAAAGTAACTCCACTAGAATAAGAGGCCATCTAGATAAGTCAAAAATGTTGAAAATTTCCATAATACAGGTGGCACTAGTTTTATTAGTTATAAAGCTACATTTGCTGTGAAAGATTAGGAACCTTGTTATCAAGCTGTATTAGGTAAGCTCTCCAAAAAAACCAATTAGTCTAATAAGCATTTAACATATGACCATGGTCATGCTTAGAGTACGTCAGCAAACACACTGTTCTGACTTAAAAATTTTCAGTCTCTGTCCGGATTGACATAGTATAAAATAGGAACAGAAATGACCCCACAAGACTGATATTATGACATCAAGGGACTGATATGAGCTCACATAGAGACATTACATGATCCATGTGAATGTGGAAGACGTCTTTATGTAGTCATAATCATAGGATCATAGAAAAATTTAGGTTGGAAGGAAGCTCTGGAGATCATCCAGTCCAGCCAGGGACTTACCCTGTTACTTGTTCAGAGACACACTTGGTTGAGTTCTAAGTATCTCCAAGGACGGAGATTGCACGTCCTCTCTGGGCAATTTGCTCCAATAGTTGACTTCCCTTATAGTGATTTTTTTCCCCTGTATATCTAATCAGAATTTTGCAACTTATGTCTGTTGTCTGTTACCCTTTATCTGTGCGCCTCTGAGGAGATTCTCCATCTTCTTTATAACCCTCATTATTTCAGATCTCAAAAGCCCAGTTAAAACCTTACCTTTAGGATGTAAGCAGCCAAAGAGCTACTGATGGCTTAGAAAATCAGGGGCTCATGGAGACACTTCTGATACCTAAAAAATTTTACCTTCTAGCTTTATTTAGGTATGTGTCTAGCGTATCTCTAATCATACAGCGCAACACTTTCCCTCAGAAATAAATAATGCTTCTCAAGAACTTCTAGAGCTCTTCTTAGAATATACATTAATTAATGCAGGTTTGTTGTCTGTCTTTCTAAGGGAAAGATGAGTACACGTGAATGTGTGGCAGAGGGAAAAATCACTTCGTTTAATTTGCCGGTCTTCCTACTAGTGAAATTTACTATAGCTAGGAAAAGAGTGGGAAGTAATTGAGCCAGAAGTTTTACAACCAAGGTCAGAAACGAGTTTACAGGTAAGACTGATTTTTCCATATGTCAGCCTTGATGAGGGTTAGGTTAAGTGGGTCTCATTTGGATTTTTATTATCATTTTCATCTGTGGAAAACAAGACATCATTATCCCTGCATTACAGATGAAACAAATCACAAAGTTGTACTGGTGGATTTTTAGAGGAAGAAAATTCCAATTTTGGATGCTTTAATTTTGTGTGCTATTAAAAAGAGAACTACGGACATGTGTAACATCTGTATGCATTGCATACTTATAGTATCAGCTGAAATTCCATGGATTTTCCAGCTGGAAAGCTGGAAACAAAGCCTTTGACTAAGCAGCCTGAGAAGACTTAAGTTTAGACCTCAAATGGAGTTAGACGGCAAAATCTTACCAGATGTCCACTTCGCACATCTGAATTCCAGCCTGTACTCCTCAGAGCTCCCACCGGCTGGATCCCACCCCACACTGGCACCTCTGCTTTTGACCTTCATATTATGTTGGTGAGCATAGTCAGTCTTGATGTTGTAGTTTGTGCCAGGACTTTGCTCCATAATCCAAACATATCAGATGAAGCTCTGCTCAAAACAGACTCTGTAAAAGAAGGAGCAGTGCTGCCTTGAATGCTCAAGCTCAGAGGATTCACTCAGATCAGGACTCAGCCCTTGGAGGGTGACACCAGAGGAACCAGGAGCAGAAGCACCACTCAGCCATGGAGTCGTGTTCCCATCTGTTCTCTTGTCGCCAAGGAAGTCTTTGTTATTTCATTGGGCTTCTTGCTGATCCTTTCACTTCCCATCCTGAGCTATCACATGCTTTTGTGACACTGAAATGAAAGCCTAGGCTTCATTCTCGAGTCTGGTAGTTTCTGCTGCAAGGAGAGTGGTACTTCAAAGATGTCATCGAATAGCCAGTGCTTAATGTTCTTAGTGAAGTAATTTTTTATCCCAAAGACATTTAACACAAGCCATTATTCCTGCACTGAAGGATCCTTTCCTTAGGGCTAAAAGTCTTATTTTCCAAAGCATGGAAAGTTACTTCAGCTGACAAATAAATGTCAGCAGTGTGGTCTTTTATTTTTTGAGCCTGAAAATGGAGGTAAAGATAAAGATGCATTGTTCCCTTATATATTAATCTGTTAAGAAACACATAGGTAAGTGGTAAAACTGTGTCATCTGCTGAGTACAAGTTCCATTTTATCTTGAGGTTGCAGCCTTCCCATGTATGGTTCTATTTACAAAATCTCAAGAGTACAGACTATTCTAGGCTTTAGGAAGGAAAAGAGTATTAATCAGTTCATGCAGTCTTCAAGATGTATAGATGTGAGGGCAAATTGTCTTTCTGGAACCTAGGAAGTGGATTCATGAAGGCAAGAGACCAAGTATACAAGCCACTAATTGGTTATACCTCTCCCTTCAGAAAATATAAAGTGGTTTTTTTTTTTTCTGAAAGAAATGTGGTGAAAACAAAAATAACAGGTGAAAAAATGGAATTAATGGTCAAAGTGCTATTATTAACAGCACTGAGTTCCCACTGCTATCAAAATGTAATCACAAATGCTGGCTTAACAAAGCCATTTCAAAATACACCATCTACAAACATTAAGTAAGCATACATAAGCATTGGAACATTTTCTAATTCATGGGTGCCACATGGATAAACCCACATCACAGTGTGTGCTCCAGGGTAAGTGCTGAGCCGTTCAGAACGGCTCGGGTCCCTCAGGGCAGCAGCTCTCTCAGCCAGGGAACCTGATCGAGCAGATGTTCCTAGGGCAGGCCTGATGGGTCCCGTTCCACACAGAAGCAGCCAGCAGAAAAGGAGGCTGCGACGCCTCCCATCTACAGCCTGAGTCAGAGGACACGAGTTCGCTTGTGGTCTCTGCTACGTGGGTTGTCAGCTCCCCTCCTCATCGCCCACAGTGCAGCTTCTGCATGCAAGGAGTGCACTCAAATCATGTGGGTCTGTGATGAGTGTTGCAGGGTCTGAGGAACCAGAACTAAGTCCTATTTTCAGAAATGAAAAGGCAAGGCTTGTCAGAAGATGAAAGCTGAGCACAGAGACCTTAAAACATATGGACGTCTCCTTGCCTGTAACTTGAAGGTGATATTATTTTCCTATTCTTAGGAGATTTCCAAGGCCACATATATTGTGCTACACAAGTAGCATGGTAATCAGCACAGTATAAACATTTAATGTAGGCAAAGAGGTTTCAGATGCTAATACAAGTGAGTATCTATAAAAGCATATGAGGTGGAGTGCCTTTATGAGTGTTTTGAAAAGCTGTTAATGAAAAGAAAGTGGTTAATCTATTACGGGACAAGGGGTCTGAAGACCAGATGGCCCGGTTTGCTTCTTGGCTCCAGCTGCAAGATGTATGGATAGGTTTCAGGCCATGCTTACAAAGGACTGAGAGGTTTCCTTAGAAAAGCAGTAAGAGTGGCTGGTTCTTTTAGACTCTTCTAGGGCCTAACAGCCTGTTTCAATGAGGAGAAACCTCTTATTTTATGTTTCTTGGTAAGTTTTTGCATCTGAAGGATGTTTGGATTTGGCATTAGTCTTTTCTATTTTGAGACTCCAGGCTACGTGTCTATACGACTTAACATTGTTATGCTGAAGATTGAGTGCCGTTTGATAGAAGATGGTGAGTCTGCTCACTGTCCTTGTTGCAAACAAATGTAATACAGCATCCGAGATATTGTAGAGTAGACATACCAGCATGAGTCAGGATGAAGCAGTGAGAAAAGCACACAGTGAAAGCGCTCGCTGGAAAGATCGTGGAGCATGTCCTCTACGCATCCATACCTCAGCACGTGAAAGATGAGAAACTCCGCACAGATTTGCCAAGGGCACATTGTGCGTGGCCAGCCTGACTGCCCTCTGTGTCAAAATGCCCGGTATCCCAAGTGCTGCGGAAGCTTTTGTAACAGAAAGAAAATAAAATTTATCAGAAAAAGCTGTTTGTAAAGACATTTGTGACTGTAAACAAAAGAAACAACTTCCTCAGCTCTACAGTATTTAGGGAAACATGTCTGCCCATGAAGGCTGGACATTGATAGATGCCTCGAAGCAATAATGCCTTCAGCAATTAGGTAACTTTCCTCAAAACAGAGGTGCCTGTGAACTTCTGAACATCACCCATTTATGACAATAGAATGCAAGCCTTACAAAAAGGTTCATCAAGCAGATCTGAATCCTTGTGGCTAGTTCTTAAACAGGAAAGAAAGTGCTTCTCTATTTATAATGCTAAAGCTGGTGGGCAAGACACAGTGGAAGACTTAAATTAAATGTCAGCTCATGAGGTACTAACAATAAATAACGGAGAGATTTCTGTTGCCTTTGGTGGCTGCAGATAAGCCACCAGATAAACTATTTACTGCAGGTAGGTTGTGCAATGGATCATTCCGTCCCAGATGGATCATCTATGTGTTTTGTTACCTGGCTAAGAGAGCAGACTGGTGTGAGCCTGTGCTGCCCACATCTGCCCACATGGTCCCAGACCCTGTCTGTACTGTAAAGTAGTTGGCAACTTACCAAAGCTTCAAGGGCAATCATCTCTCATTTCTTCTGTTCACACAACACAGACTGGTTTAGTGTACTAGCCTTCCCTACCTGGCTGCATCATATGCGAGCTGTGGTGGTGGCAGCATCCTCTGCAGATGGATATGCTTTTTGCAGAATGTCTAGTAGAAAGGGATGCTGATTTGTGACCCAGCAGGACACTAGCAGACAGAGAGGGGATATGAAGTGACTTAGTGATGTGATCCATTCACAGTGCCCATGATGTCTTCCTGCAGGAACTAATTGCTATTCTGTCCCTTCAACATTTGGCTACCCTTCTGCATCATGGCACTGAGGCTTCCTGACCCCCTGGGATGCGTTGCTGCAGTCAGAGGATGTTGAGGAGTCTCACCGGGGCCCCGAACTCCTGCCTAGCAGAACCTAAGACTGATTTTCAGCTTATCTACTGCAAGGACGAGCTAAATGCCAACAAGCCATACAACATCCTTACACGTGCAAACTGTTGTGCCCCCTGCACAGCCTTGGGTTTCTGCAAAGCTGTGGGGAAGTTCTTTCACCAGATATGGAGACAGCGTGACTATCATTTTGCAGGGTGCTGCACATGTGCAGATGGCACCAGTGTGTCGAAAAGTGTTAATCTGGGGTTTATAGAGCTGTGGATTCCTTTACCAGATCTCTGAAATGCTCTCCTTCCTTTGCCATCACACCTTACTGATTCACAATTCATTTACGTCAGCCTTATGATATTTCCTCTATTCTCCACCATTTCTCCTCCTCACTAAAAGTCCCCAGACACGTGTGAGGCAGTCATAGGCTGGAGATCTTTTTTTTTAACTCAGTCAGGCCTGCTATGTAGAACACTTCATTAATCCTACAAGGAAATTTTTCCCCTCAGGAAAAGATTTGCTGTGTGCTGCAGAGCCCTCCCCTGCCAAGTAAAGCTTCCTTAGTACTGTCCCTGCTCACTGCATATCACACATCTTTCTGCACTGTGGACCTTGGCTTAACTCCTCAAGGGAGTGCTTGCTCTATCCAGTAGCTGAAGGGTGAAAAGGAATTACCAGGAAAAAGGACTGCAGCACAAATAATGGAAGCAGAAGGGGACAATCATCTTACTTTTGCTGTGTAAGGGACCTAGGACTAATGGCCCCTTGATCTTAGTCTATAGCCTGCTTTGAGGAGAAACCTGCAATGCATTAGCATCCACTCTGAAGGTGTGTGTGAATCCTGAGACCAGCAGTGAGTCAACAACTCTTTGTTGATCAGCTGATGTGGCACAGATCCAGAAGAGGAAGAACATGTTCTTCCACCACCATAAGTGTGGGTTATCCCCCCACCCCACCCACAACCTGGAACTAGCAGCAGAGGCTGCTGTGGGTATGGCTCATCCTTCTGTACAACCCCAAGGGGTCATACATCTGGAAGGAAGCAACTTTCCGGAAGAAATCCATGCAGGAGCAAAGGGAGGCTCATTAAAAAAAAGAGTCCCTGAACTTTCTGTCCAGTTTTCCGTTTGTGCACATCTTCTGAGCCTGCTCTGACAGAGCAAATGGACAGGCTCAGCCCACCCGAGTGTCCTGAGACACTCCACTCCTTGGTAAGTCTGATAATCCATGCTGGAGCCTGTCCTAAGGAATGCTGTGCCTGCTTTGGGGTAGCTGTCAGAACATGGTTAGACAGGTGGAGAAACCTTTCTTGGAAAAGGGTGACTGAGCAGAAGGCAACTTTCACCTTTACACAAGGAGCAAGGCATGGACAGAAGAAAAGGCACAGCATGGACGCTTGTGTAACACTTAACTTTCTGCGAAATACTAACTGCAGTCCTTCCAGGTCGTGGCAGTCCTGCTTTCTGAGACGGCTTCCCCCACTCCGCCAGCCAGGCAAAGTCTGCAGACGCAGTGCCTGTCGGAGCACCCAGGCTGAGAGGTGGGGAGGAGAGCAGTTGGGAGACACCACCTATGGCCTCAGCTGCAGGCACAGCGAGCAGCTATGAGGAAACCACTCTGTGGCATGGTTTGTCTCTATGCAGCAGCATCAGGTAGACACCATTCTGGAAGAAAAACAGGCTGTAGGACCTAATTACTTGCAAGAGGCCACAATATCCCCTGGTGTATGCTTATTACATGACTGCAAGGGCGAAGAAGTTGCTGGACATTTCCCCTTGTTTGCACCTGGACACCATGATCTAGAGATACCTAAATCTACCTGTTTCTTACCAGTACCTGTCCTTTGTGCCCGGGTCCACACTTGCTGGTCTGTTCCATTAAGACACTGGTGTGTGATGAGAGCGTTGGAAAAAGGGAATGAGAGGTGTTCTGGCCTGTGAGGAAAATCATTCCTTGGTCTCCTGGTCAACACGAGAGGTTGCTTCTTGGGCTCAAGAATCTGCAAACAAACCTCAGTCCTGACGGCAATAACTCTTTATTCCCCACAGCAGAGTGATATTTAGAAAGGTGTTCCACCCCAACAGGAAAGCCATGAAAAGTTCAGTTCAAATATCAGCAGCTACTCTAAGTGAAAGCGTGAATTGGACAAGTTTATAGAGTGTCAACGAAGCTGCCGAAAGGAGTTAGTGTCATGGGAAAAAGCAGGATAAATGTGTAATATTTGCTGGCTCTTCTTTGGTACAGCGGGATATGACTTGAAATCTTATTTGTTCAGCAAGATTTTGACACTTGTCAGTTCCTGCCATGGTTATGTCACAACTCATGTGAAAGTGAGTTTCATCAGCTTAAATGAGATGTCGTCTGAAAGTCTATGGATAACTTTCTGGCTTTAGGCCCACCTCCATCCGTTTCTCTTGCTCTTTCCCTCTGTAGGGGTTGGAATATTCTTTGCAATTAGTAAAAAGAGTCTGTTACTGGGAGAATGCAAACAGCATCGCAAAGAGGAAAAACTATTTTTATCCTTCCTGTCCCTGTCTACCAAGATCACCACCGAGCACAGTCTAATGGGCAATGTGAATATTTTGGGGAGATGAGTTTCGAATCTGAGCTTAATTTGCTCAGCTTGTAAAGGCCTGGCGAGAGCGTGGTGTAGTCTGTCATTTTGCAAGCATCTTAGGAATCAATTGCTTGGCCTTTTGTGCATTAATTCTTCACAGCACAGCTCTAGGGCAAACTTTGAGCCTAGAATTGCTGTGGTGGAATGGAAACATGTAGAGTCCTATGAAAAGGAAACACTTGTCGTGAAACCCACTGTGGGAGTCTATTGACATAAGCAGATCCTGCCTGAGATTTCTCTGTTTAATGCTTTTAAAGTTTTTTAACTCACTGAAACTACAGCCTTTGTTATTTGTTCTAATCAACTTTCTATTGCCATTGTAAATGACCTTGCTCTTTGCCTGGGTGAGAGAATCTGATATAAAAGGGCTCTAAAGAAGGAAGGTGAAAACTAGAAGTCCTGTGGGCAAGAGAAAGGAGATTTGAATTAAGTTGTAAAAGGAGTTGATCTTCTTGCCTGTTTATCACTTGCTTATTATCCAGAGGAGTTTCCATCCAAGCTGTTGCAGTATCGCGGTGACAGTGTACTGCTGTCTGAGCACCAGGCATTTTTTCTTCCACGTTCATACCATGGTCATTGGAAGAAGTCTCACAGATCCCAGTGTGTTGTAGATGTCATCTTTCTTTCACTCTTCTGTATGGCTTTCACATCTTCCTAACAGAACAGCATCTCTGTGCCAGGTACAATTACATGAAGCATTAATCACAACAGGCAGCAACTTCTGCTCCTTTCTGTTGCATGTGGTGACCATGCAGGCCATTCTAGGATGGAACTGTCTGAGATGAGGAGAATGGCTTCCTGAGTATTTTGTAATAAGAAGGTGCCTCTTGTATCATAATAATAGGTACAGAGGAGGAAATGAAACCCGATAAAATTGAACAGTAAATGTATTGCACAGGAACAGAGAGAGCAAGAGAGTGCGAACACAAACTACCGATGTCAATACAACCACTGCTTATCACAGTGGGACTCCGGACTCAAGGTGTCGCTGCTTGTAGCACGATACACCTTGCTTTCAGTGTGTTTATTCCTCTCTTCTGGACCACTCTTCAGCAGACACAAAGCCCTTTTACTGTTGCTTGCACATAAAAATGATTTCATGGCTGGCACCCCGAACTGATATCGGGTTCTAGACTAAGATATGAAGAATATTACTGTATCCATCTGAGTACATAAGAAGATCTTATATTAAATATTTTCTTAAATCAGAACAGACTTGGAATTTAGGTGAAGAGGCTGTGCCTTCCTCCAGTTCATTAAAATAAATCAAATGTATGTGTACACATGTATAAATTCTGATTCATATTACTGTGAGGAAAATTATATGTAATTTCTTGTATATGTAAACTCACTGCTGTTACTCCAAGTTTATTCTCTAAGAAACAAATATAATTAGGGCCTATTTTGTATCTGATTGAGAAAAATGCCCTTTAGGAGGCTGGTTCAAGGAGGAAGCTGCCTACTCCAGAGAAAAGTATATTTCTGATGGAAAATCTTGCCATTATTAGGATTGTGTGTGGAAGGCTTGGTTTCTCCTGAGTCTCATTTTGAAGACCATACTGGCACAGAGTGTTTTATCCCAGGCCATTCCATATCCTTCCAATCCTTCTTGTTAACCATTTATTTTCATACTTTTTGTGATCACTTTGCACTCAGCAGATCTGCTTCTTCAAAATCAAAGAATCATACAATCATAGAATGGTTTAGGTTGCAAAAGACATTTAAGATCAGCAAGTCCAACCGTTAACCAAGCACTGCCAAGTCCACCACTAAACCATGTACCTAAGCGCCACATCTACATGTTTTCTGAACACATCCAGGGATGGTGACTCCACCACTTCCCTGGGCAGCCTGTTCCAATACTTGGCAACCCTTTTGGTGAAGAAATTTTTCCTAATATCCAATCTAAAACTCCCCTGATGTGACTTGAGGTCATTTCCTCTTGTCCTGTTGCTTGTTACTTGGGAGAAGAGATCAACACCCGCCTCGCTACAACCTCCCTTCAGGTAGTTGTAGGGAGCAATCAGGTCTCCCCTCAGCCTCCTCTTCTCCAGACTAAACAGCCCCAGCTACCCCAGCTGCTCCTCATAAGATGCGATGAGGAAGGCCAAGGCCCACCTGGAATTGAAGCTGGCAAGGGATGTCAAAAACAACAAGAAGGGCTGCTTCAACTACATCAGCAGCAAAAGGAAGGCTAAGGACAATGTGGGGCCACTGCTGAATGAGGTGGGTGTCCTGGTGACGGAGGATGTGGAGAAGGCAGAGCTACTGAATGCCTTCTTTGCTTCAGTCTTCAGTGCTAAGACTGGCCCTCAGGAATCCCAGGCCCCGGAGGTAAGAGAAGAAGCCTACAAAGAGCACGACT